>OGEI01000706.1_pt1 | contig 18008 bp, 19 predicted proteins | sample 1570631 | NCBI WGS metagenome assembly OGEI01 (sample SAMEA2582139, study PRJEB24529) | metagenome | biome: Human gut stool | place: China | collected 2011
TCTGCTTCATCATCCGGGGCAGCACCACCTCGTAGTGGGTCAGCCTGAGCTGCTGCGCAGTGATCGGCGATTTATCCGTCACCGGCTCGTACATTACCGTTTGCAGCTCCTCCGGCGGGTCGGTTGCCCAGATGATGTTTTTACCGGTGGAGCGGTCTTTTAAAAGGGTCTCAAGCACCGCCTGTACTTCCGGTGCGTGAAAGTCGATCAGTTGTTCCAACGGGGATTCCCTCGCTTTGCCTTAGCGTTGCGGCGGAAGTAGTATTTTTGTACTAGTTCCACCCTATACCAGCATTATAACTACTTATTTGTGCTATATCAAGCATTTTAAATGCGGCTTTCGTCAAAAACTAGTAGAATTCTCTATACTAGTAGCATGAAAGGTGGTATTGATAATGCTTGGAGAGCGACTGGCAGAGATCCGAAAGAACTACCATGACACCCAAAAAAGCCTTGCGGACAAGCTGGGGCTTACCGTTTGGGCTGTCAGCGCTTGGGAGCAGGGACGCAATTCGCCGCCCAGCGATGTGCTGCTTGCCATCTGCAAGCTCTACGGCACCTCCGCCGACTACCTGCTGGGCTTGACCGACATCGACCCCTCGGACGAAGCCCGCAAGCAGCGCCAGCGCCTGACCGAAGAAGAACAAAACGAGATGCACCGCTACGAAGAATATCTGTTGTGGAAACGCAAAAAATAAGCCGCCCAGCGAGACCGTAAGGTCGCTGGGCGGCTTATTTGCCCTCTTGACAAATACGTAAAATACGTATACAATAAAACTGTAATCCTGAAAGAAAGGAGGGGCACCCGCCATGCCGATGACTCCCAAGCAAATGATTCGCTTGCTGGAGCAGAATGGCTTTGTTTTAGTCAGTGCAAATGGGTCACATTACAAGTACCATAACCCAACTACCAACAAAACCACTGTCGTTCCATTTCACGCAAAGGATCTGAAGCCCGGTACCGAGAAAAATATTCTCAAATTAGCCGGACTCAAAAAGTAAGAATATGATGATTGTAGACTTCATATTCTGAAACTGCGAAGCACTGCATAGACTATTCTACAATTTCCAACCAATAATGTCGGCCTGTTAAGTAAAGGTACATTGATTGTTTGTTGAATTATAAAAGGTGAGGTCACATTATGAACGCTATTTTCTATCCTGCAATTTTTCACCCGGAAGAAACCGGGTACTCTGTTGAGATTCCCGATATTGAGGGGTGCTTCACCCAAGGCGACACCATGGACGAAGCTGTCCGCATGGCACAGGATGCCATTGGTCTTATGCTGGAAGATTGCAAAATCTGCCCGGAGCCTTCTGTCCCTTCTGCACTCCACGTTAACCCGGAAGATTTTGTGGTGATGGTGCCTTTCGATATGGAAGAATACGAAAAGCGGTACAGACCCGTAAAGAAAACCCTTTCTATTCCCGGCTGGCTCAACGATGCCGCCGAAGCGGCACACATCAACTTTTCCGGCGTCCTTCAGGATGCGCTAAAAGAGAAACTCCATCTGGCGTAATGACAATTTTAATGTTCAACGCAAATAAGTACCGTTGGAAAGGAGAAAACGAATATGGACGTAAATCAATTGATGATACCTGTATATATCAATGAAAAGATAGTTTTGGATATGCTTGCAATCATCGAAGATGGCTTTTCTACAGTAAGTCAGGTAAGCTATTCTGATCATAAAGAGAACAGTAATGCTCAAAAAATTGAAGCAGAAGTTTCTACGTCCGCTTCAATCTTAAGTAAACTGCTCAAAATCGATCTAAAAGGTGAATTGTCCCATTCTGGAAACTGTGGAGAAACTGAAAACACAACCAAAGAAAAAGTACACACGAATGTATCTTTGTTATCCAAATTCCGAGCATTCCTCACAGATGCGAATATCCTAAAATCTGGATTTGACATCTCAAATATGAAAATCGGTGATTTTATTGAGGTGGAAGGAGAACTTCAAAAAAATCCGCTAATCAATTGTATGGATATTTTTGTGGATGTGCTGAGAATGGCTGATATTTTTGCAGAAAAACCTCAGTTAAACGCAAAGACGCAGGCTAAAGCACAAAAGCAGCAGCAAGATGAAACCATGAAAAAAATCAAATCCTTTGCCAGCGAACTCAAACACAGTGGAACGGTAGATTTCATCTTATCTGATTCGGCAGGGACTGTTGTTTTATCTGCTCAAGAACAGTATCTGTCAAATGATAATATTTCCGAAATTCTCGGTGGACATTTCAAGGTCCTTGGAAAAGTTATTGCAATCTGTGCCGACAAAACAGAAAGCATTGATCTTTTAAGAAAAACAACACTGTCCATTCTCCCACATGATCTTCTCGCTGATATGTTTTTATGTCTTCAAAATGAAGACATGAAGCAATACAATCTCCCTGAATTAAAGACGGAAATCTCAGGGCCTGCCGTAATTGTTATCCCTGTTGCCATTTATGCATAACGGTAAATATTTTCGGCTTATATCCGTCCATTTATAGAGAACTCCCACGATTACAAGCACTTGCCCGCTTGCAAATCGTGGGAGTTCTCTTTATATCATCTTAAAATGCTTCAGCGCTTCCACAATGGCATCCTCTTTTTCCTTCGGACACTCGGGTTGTTTGGCATTTTAGGATTTTGGCTTATTGTAATTTTCCCGCTCGCAGCACCTTAATTTTGATTCGATAGTCCTACTTTCTACACTTTACTGCCATAAATTTTTCAAATCCCTCTTGACGAATTCCACATACAGTGGTATTTTTCTTGTAAATCCCACTGTTCTTGTGGATTGGTTACAAGCCATCCACAAGATGTGGTCGTGTTCATTTTGAACACAGGCACAGAAAGTGGTTGGTTATCACCGTGAGATCCACCACTTCAGTGAGGGAAAGTCCACGAAAGAATTAACTGCCCCGCAACACACCCGATTCATTTTGCCGCTGTTTCACCCGACAAAATCCATCGCTGCGCTGCGTGGGCGGTATTTTTCTTTTTCACAAATAAAATCTTATGTAGTTGTTCAATCTTCCAAAATTTGCTTTTCGTTGTTTACCACACAACCTAAAAGTGTTATTCTGATGTTTGAAAGAAGCATGGCATAGTGTCTGCACTGCGCCCGGCTTTCTTCATACCGAACCTTGAATCCTTCATAAGCCGTCTGAACGTGATACCGTGCCATGACCTCACACTTTCTGTGGGCGAGCCGAAAAACGCCGCTGCAAAACAGGGGCAGGAACTTCGTTCGGAGCAAACGGTGAACCCATTATATGAGCAGAGTCCCTCTACTTATTTTTTGCGCCTTAACAATTCGGAAACATTTGTTGAAAATGCGTTTTGAGCGCAGCGGTAGAGGGCAAGAACCGTCCCGTGGCCACAAATTTTCAATTCTTGAAAATGTTGTGCTCCACCGGGACTTCACTTCTCAAACTCTTGCGAGTTTTTCAAGTGATCTTGTTGGGGTAGCGCTTGTCGGGGCAACGCCCCTCCATCTGCTGTCGCAGACCGCGCTGCCGCTTAAAAGCCCCACTGGGGCTTTCATTGCTGCGCTGCGCTTCGCAAACGCGGTCCCACCCCAAACCCTGCTCATAGTTCGCACCTTACGGTGCGAAAGAACAGCGTGTCGTGCTTACATAGCTTCCCCGAGGAGTTATCGAACAGACAGGAGGTACAATGACCAAAACGAATGTTCAATCAATCCCTAGCAATTTTCAGCACCACGACACGCCGAACAACAAAACAAATAGAGAGCAGACTGTTCTTCTTTCACACACCCATTATATAATTTTCCTGAATCTGCTTGACGAATATTACGGTTAGTGATATATTTATTACAGTAACCGTAACAAGGAGGCAAACCATGCGCGATAATGCAAAAGGTGGTGCGCTTACAGAAGTCACCTTTTATATTTTGCTTTCTCTTTATACGCCAAAACACGGATACGCTGTTATGCAGTTTATTGAAGAAAAAACAGACGGACGGCTTTCCCTAGGCGCAGGCACTTTATATGGAGCATTAAACTCTTTGCAGGACAAGAAGTGGATTGAACCTTATGGCGATAGTGAGGGAAGAAAAAAAGAATACCACATTACAGCACAGGGAAAAGAAATTGCAGAAAAAGAGCTTGCAAGACTAAACGAACTTGTAAGCATTGCAAGTGAAATTATTGGAGGTGCAGTATGAGTAAAAAATGTTATCGCTTCTTTGGTGGATTGCTAAATGCACAGGCAAAATGGTTAAACAAAATGTCCGAAAAAGGCTATCGACTTGTCCGGACAGGGAGGGTGCTCTATGAATTTGAAGAATGCAGTCCTGATGAAGTGACCTATTGTGTAGAGTTTATCGGAGAAAAATCAAAAGAGAATGCAACGGACTACGCTGTTTTTTTGGAGGATATGGGCTACAAGGTATTTTTCAAAAACATCAATCTAAACTATTCTGTCGGAAAAGTTCGATTGCGTCCATGGGCGGAAATGGGCGGTTGTATTGCAACAAACGCAACAACTTTTAACAGGGAACTATTGATTGTAGAAAAATCAAACGACGGAAAGCCTTTTGAACTTCATACTTCTTATGCCGATAAAGAAAAATACTACCGCAATTTGCGTAACCCATGTCTATTCCTGCTGCTCCTATTTGCACTGTTTGCCATTATCAAGCATTCTATTGTCTTGGGTATTTTTTCATTGGTTTCTGCAATTCCCAGCATTCTATACCAGCTCCAAATTATAAATGTCCGACAAAAAGCCAAAACGTGGGAACAATAAATAATAATCAAGAGGGTGACAACAAAAGCTGTCGCCCTCTTGATTGTTATTTATAGAAATACCAAAAAGATTGCTCCGCAGCCTTTGAAGAACAGCACCGTGCAGAGCTGACAGCGCACCGGGCGGCGGCAGCCTATTTCAAGGTAAACAACCTCACCAAACTGCCCAGCCCGAAAAAGCTGGAAGCCGAGTATGCGCAGCTGGCATCCGAAAAGGCAAGGTTCTATGAACCGTACAAGGAAGCCAAGGAAGAACTGCTCAAGCTGAAAACCGCAAAGCAGAATGTTGCGTCCTATTTCCAGGAGGAAGAACAGGCGCAGATCGTGTCAAATTGACACAATTCCTCCCGCTGCCGCAGAAGCAGGCGTTCGTAAGCAGATCGCAGAGCAGAACAATGTCAGCGAATCCTACGTTGCCCGTTCCGAAAAGTTCATGCGCGGCATAGAGATCATGGAACAGATGGTGCCCGGTATACAGGAGAAAATTCTGTCCGGGCAATTCAAAGTCCGTGATGCTGATATGCACCGCCTCGCCAGAGCTGATTTTCCGAACCGCAAGCAGATCGTGCACGAGATTCTGCACCCGGAAGACCGTTCGGCTTCGCAGTCGAGTTGCTCACACTACTCTGGAATCAACTACTCCGCGCTGGAAGTCGCTGTCCGGCGGATTCAACAGGACTTTGATTTTCTCGCCCGGCTTTGCCACGGTGGGACGATCAAAGGAGCGTGCGTTTGAACAAAAAGAAAAACTCTGGCGAAGGCGAGCGCTGCATCACCGGAAAAATCGCATGGATTTTACCACAATTTGGTTGTAACTTCTCTGGGATCATCTTATAATAATAGATACTTTCCTTCAATAAGTGAATCGAGGGCAATACCATGACGTATAAGGACATCAGACACAACAAAGAAGTCAACGAACTGCTAAAAAAGGGCAATCAGAATTTGGGCTTACTGGGCTACACCGACCACTCGCAGGATCATTGTGTCCGGGTAGCAGAAACCGCTGCGCATATCCTGAAAAAATTCGGTTATTCGGAACATGACATCGAGCTTGCCCGGATCGCAGGCTATATGCACGATATCGGAAATGCCATCAATCGGAACCGCCACGCCGAATACGGTGGGCTGCTGGCCAACGAGATTCTCAAACAGTATGACCTGATCATTCCGGACCTCATCACCATTGTGTCTGCCATTTCCAACCACGATGAATCTACCGGCGGAGCTGTGGACCCCATCTCGGCAGCCATCATCATCGGTGACAAGACCGATGTGCGCCGCAGCCGCGTGTGGGAAAAACCAAAGGCAACCTTTGATATCCATGACCGGGTCAATTACGCGGTGACAGACCAGACTCTGAAAATCAACACCGAGAAAAAGGTCATCTCGCTGAATCTGCAGATCGACACCGACATTTGCAGCATGTACGAATATTTTGAGATTTTCCTGCAGCGGATGCTGATGTGCCGCGGGGCTGCCGATATGCTGGGAGCAACCTTCAAGCTGACGGCCAATGGTGCCAAGGTTCTTTAATGTGCAGCCCCCTCCGCAAAGAACCGCCCCAAGATTAGTAGACATGAATAAAAAGCGCCCTGTGTAGGGTGTGCCTTAACCGGACTGACGAAGCGAAAGCGGAGACAGTCCGGTTTTTAGTTGAATGCGTTCGTGGTTGTAGAAGTAAATGTAATCATCAATCATTTTGTTGGCTTCCTCAAAAGTTTCCGGCTTGTGTCGGTAGATGCACTCGGTTTTGAGGATTCCGAAAAAGTTTTCAGCCAACGCATTGTCATAGCAGTTTCCACGCCTTGACATAGACGGCAAAATGCCGTATTCTTTAGTCAGGTCGAAATATGCTTGTGAGGTGTATTGGAACCCTTGGTCGCTGTGGAGGTGCAACTCCCGGCGACTTTCTGTTTTCACAGACTTCATTGCAAGATGAATGGTGTCCAATACAAGATTGATTGTCTGACTGGTTCCAGTCCTGTAAGCAACAATGCTTCTATCATATAAATCACGGATCATGGATAGGTAAAGAACCCCTTCCTGAGTTTGAATGTAAGAAATATCGGTAACCCATTTCTGATTTGGATGCTCGGCATTGAATTCTCGGTTCAGCCAGTTGTCATATCTGTGCTTGTCTTCGCCCATTTTTCGCCATCTTTTTCTGCGACGGATTTCGCTCAAAAGGTCGTACTTGTGCATGATTCTCAAAATCGTCTTTGGATTCTTAGTGATTCCTTCACTGTCCAGCCAGAGTTTCATTCGGCGATAGCCGTATGTCTTTTTACAAGATTCCTGCTTTATACGAATCTTTTCTGCAAGATCAAAGTCTTTTGCCGTGTGGTTCAGATGTTTGACGTACTTGTAGTAACCACTTCTGGAAACCTGAAGAATTTCACACAGATCTTTTACTGCATACTTTGTACGATGCCGATGGATGACTGCATATTTGAAACTCGGCTTCACTTCCTTTCCATGGATCGCATAAAATCCCGCAGCAGTTCATTCTCCATTTTCAGTCGGTTGATCTCATATGCTTGCTCTGCTACAATGTCTCTTGGCTGAGCATCTTTCCGTGGCCTGCCTTTTGGATGCGGCTTGATACCTGCCGCCAGCTTTCGTTGCTGTCTATTGAACCGAAATACCCAGTTTCTGATGCACTTCCTGTCTACTCCTAACTTCTGGGCAATTTCCCGATTTGTTTTACCTTCTCGTTTCAATTCTAAAATTTCTTTTCCGTATACGTCGATCTTTACATATTTTCTGGGCATAGCAAAACCTCCTCGTGTAGTTCTATTATCCTACACGGGGAGGCCTTTTGTCTATTGTCTACTTTTTACGGACCTGTTCAGTATAAGTATAACTCTTATTGGATATTCTCAGCATATCGTAATTCTTTGGATTTGCGATGGCATCGTAGCAAAACTCAACACCCATCATTAGTTGGCGCTGACATTCGCCAATCTCAGGAACCACATCAGCATAGATGCTATTATTTACATAGCACATAGAACATGATATGGGATTTAACTCTACAATGTCTATATACGAATTACCGTTGCTGTCAATAAATTCGCCTAAATCTAATGCGTAGTTAGCTGGGAAAACGCCCAATCTTCTAATGTGATCTACCATATGTATGGCAATATTTTTGTGTGATTTTGGCACGGTGTGTTTGAGTGAATGGAGCGCCCTGGATGAGTTGACAACCTGATTATTCAAAATAATGTGCCTGATTTCGCGTGTGCCTAACTGCATGATTAACGCTCGCTTAAGATACATTCATGTACTCAGCAACCTCTACTGAACGAACTGAACCATGTTGCGCTTCAAGAATAAATATGGCTTTTAGATAGTCTTCTCCTGAAGAATGAAGTCTTTCTTTTGTAACCGCCTCAGCCACACTGCTGGACATTATTTCACATGAACAGATGCAATGTCTACGTAGCTGGCATCTGTGTAGAAGTCATAGCCAGTTATCTTATCAGTATTCCACAGAGCCAGATCGTGAGTGCCGGTTACAGGCACCAGAAGATTCTGATCTGCAATACCATTCAGAATCATTCCATAGATTTCCTGCACACGCTGAAAATCAGAAGTGGAGTCCAATTCTGCGAAAATTTCAGGATTCTCAAAGAAAGCAGAGAACTGGCAGAGGATCGGATCACCCATAGCGCCAGGAGCCATATTGCTCATATCTGTTGCAGGGTCAAAGGAACCGCCAGCAGTATTGTAGAAGGTCAGATCATATTCGCCAGCCATCAAGGCTCCATACCAGGTGTTCATGTCTACTGCATCAATAGTAACATCGAAGCCGAGTTCTTTAAGAGAAGCTGCAATAGAAAGAACTGCATTGTCAACACTTGCAAGGCTCTGAGAATAGTTGAAATGAATGGCGAGAGAAGTTCCGTCCTTCTCCAGGATACCGTCATCATTGGTATCCTCATAGCCGGCTTCCTTCATGAGCTGCTTTGCCTTTTCCATGTCGGTAGGATAGGTCTTAACCTCCACACCGCAGTTGGGCTTTTCATTCGTAAAGAGGGTTTCGGCAGCAGTCTCCAGACCATCGAAAACAGAGGTTTCCAACTCCTGCTGATTAACAGCGTAGGATACTGCTTCCCTTACAAGAGGATCATTAAAGGGAGCCTTATTCAGGTTCATACCCAGATAACGAGTTTGGTTGGTGCTGTCATCCATGGCATGACCGAAAGCGGCATCCTGGGAAATTTCCGTGTAGCCTTCTGCGCTAAGTCTGCTGGAGCCGAGAATTGCATCGATTTCGCCGTTGCGCAGAGCAAGAATTTTTGCAGCATTATCAGGAATCACTTTGACTTTGAACTCGTCCACTTCAGGAGCTTCGCCCCAGTAGTAGGGATTGCGGATAAAGGTATAGGTATCTCCCTCGACCCGGTCAAACATATAGGGACCAGTACCCATAGTTGCACTCACGCAATTCTCATAAGCCTTTTCTACGCCGCCTTCAAAGGCTGCGGGATTCACAATACCAAGAGGCAGCGCCATGGTCAAATTGTCAAGAGCGGCGTAATAAGGGGTCTTCAAAATCATTACAAAGGTTTTTTCATCCGGGGTTTCCAGCTTGTCAAACAAAGTAGTGAGCTTACCGAAGGCACCATTCTGGGGACCCAGATGGGTTACTACTGCTTCAAGGGTCATCTTTACTGCCTCGGAAGTCAGAGGAGTACCGTCAGAAAATTTGACACCATCACGCAGATGGAAGGTGTAAGTCTTGCCGTCATCACTGATTTCCCAGGTTTCAGCCAACTCGCCCTGGATCTTCCCGTTATCATCGTAGCTTACCAGAGTGTTGTAAAAATTACGACTCCAGAATCCGGCACCATAAGTGCTGGATACCATAGGCGTGATGACAGGATAGAAGCCTACAGAAAAGTCCCAATTCTCGGTGACAGTGATTGAGACCGGCTCTGCATCGGTCTGAGAGGTGGATTCCTCCGGTTTCTCGTCAGGGTTCGTGCCGCAAGCAGCCATAGCAAGGCACATCACAAGTGCGAGTCCGAAAGCTAAAAGTTTTTTCAGTTTCATGTACAAAATCTCCTTTATTTATTTTTATATCATGCTTTTCAGCAGGGTATACGTATTTATTGAATGGTTTAACCCAAATATGGAGCAATAGAATGCAGCAGAAGCTTGGTATACGGATGTGTAAAGCAGTCTGTCGAACCGTGAAATGTACGGTCTTCGATAATCTTACCGCAGCGCATCACCATCACACGGTCTGCAAGATATAGCGCAACGTCCAGGTCATGGGTAATGAAAAAGCAAGTCATTTTTCGCTCCTGATGGAGTCGCTTCAGCAAATCAAGAATATGTTTACGAACCAGGACATCCAGCCCACTGACTGCTTCATCAAAAATCAACACATCCGGTTGAGCCGCTAACGCTCTTGCAATACATACACGTTTTTGTTGTCCACCGGATAGCTCATGAGCTTTTCGCAGCTTGATCTCTTCGGGAAGCTCCATCATGGTAAGAAGATCATTGATTTCCCGTTCTTCTTCCTTTTTGCTGAGTTTTCTGAAATTGCGAATTGGCTCTGCAATGATTTGATATACCGTAAAGCGAGGGTCCATTGCTCCCTTGCCATCCTGAAGAATCAGCTGTATTTTAGATCGCAGTACCTGCTTTTGCTTGCCCCGGCAGAGGGAAATGTTTTTTTCTTCAAACAGTACCTCTCCAGAAGATGGGACCAGAAGACCGCACATGAGCTGAGCCAAAGTGCTTTTACCAGATCCGCTTTCTCCTACCAAAGCGCAAAATGAACCATTCTGAATAGTAAAATCTACATGATCAACGGCCAGAAGCTCGTTGCTTGTGCCTTGTTCGTGAAATTCTTTTGATAGGTTGTTGACTTTAATCATGATTCCGCCCCTTTCGTGAAAGCACAGGAAAGGGAGTAAGCTTCAATCAGCGACCTTGTATAAGGTTCTGTGGTATGATCGAAGACAGATTGAGCTTCACCGGATTCTATAATTTTTCCTTCTTTCATCACCAACACGTTTCCACCTAATTGAAGAGCTGTTGCGAAATCATGAGTTACCATAAGAATCCCAACTCCATTTGCTTTCATCTGCGAAAATAAATCTATGATTCCATTTCTGTGAATCACATCCAAAGCAGTTGTCGGCTCATCGGCAAGCACGAATTTTGCATCAAGCATCATAGCCATTGCGATAATGACACGCTGAAGCATTCCTCCGGAAAGCATATGGGGGTATGCTCTGTATACCCTGTCAGGATCATCTAAGCCTACATCATGCAGAAGCCGCAGAATATAGTTGTAACGCTGCTGGCGGGATTTGTCGGAATGAAGTCGTAGCGTTTCATCCATCTGTCTGCCAATACGCATAGAAGGGTCCAATGCAGTCATTGGATTTTGCGGGATATAGACAATCTGGTTTCCGTATATTCCTCGTCTCTGCTTTTCTGACGAATTCAAAAGATCAGTCTCGCCGAAGAAAACGGAACCCGACACCTTAAAATTTTTAGGGTCCAATAAGTTTAGCACCGCACTACAGGTCATTGTTTTGCCGCTGCCTGACTGGCCTAACAAGATCAAAGACTCTCCTTCTTTGATTGCAAAGGATATTTCAGAAACCAAGTTATCCGTGCCGGACCGAAGATTAATGCTTAAATGATCAATCATAAGTGATGGCATCATAGGCTGTCCTCCTCCGGCGTCAGAATATCACGGAGTGCTTCTCCAAATAAATTGAAGCCTGCTGCCGTTACGAAGATGCACAAGCCTGGATAGATTAGCAATTCCGGATGAGAGTAAAGCGCTGTCCTGGCATCATTTAACATGGCACCCCATTCCGGTGTGCCGGAGGGAAGGCCAAGTCCGAGGAAAGCAAAGCTGGAAACCATAATGATGGAAGAAGCGACACCAGTGGAAACATACACAAGAAACTGTGGCAGAATGTTAGGAATCAGATGTCTGAAGACCAGCTTTCCTGTATTGCACCCAGAAATCCGGGCTGCCAGGATATAATCTTTACCCATTTCTTGAACGGAATAAGATCTGACAATACGAACAAACCAAGCCCAGGTCGCTATCACAACAGAAACGGCAATGTTTTGGAGTCCGTTCCCCAGAACGCCTATGACAGCAATAGCAATGATAAGAGAAGGAAAAGCAATAAATACATCACAGAGTATAGTAATGAAATGGTCTGCTTTTTCTCCAGCACAGGCGCTAAAAGTACCGACAATCAGACCAATCACAGACAAAATCAGCAGCACAGGTAAACTGATTCCGATGGAATATCTGGCTCCATACAGCAGCCTTGATAAGGTACACCTGCCCAATTGATCTGTTCCAAGAGGGTATTCTGCGTCAGGCTGAGCATACTTTTGCGATAAATTCACCAATTCAGGGTCGTGAGGCGAAAAAGCAGGTGCTGCAATCGCAATTACAATCACAATAGCAATCAGGCACAGACCGATGATTGCCTGCGGCCTTTTGAGTAGCTTATGTATCATTTTCTTCCCTCACCATCCATGGACAAAGCAGACGATTGATTATGTCTGCCATGAAATTTGCGACGACAAAAATTGCTGCAATGACGACTATACAGGTAGAAACTGCAATCGTATCTGCTGCAATCACACTGTCCACCAGATAAGTTCCGATTCCCTTGATTGAAAAAACACTTTCGATTACCGCCCCTCCGGCAATTAGAAAGCCGAATTGCTGAAAGAAAATTGTAACAACAGGCGGTAAGGCATTTCGCAGAATGTGGCATACCAGAATTCTGTTGGCAGATAGTCCACGGGCTTTTGCAAACCGAACATAATCAGAAGATAATTCAGCCAGAAGAGAGGAACGCATAATTCGGATGAGTGAACACGAACCGGGAACCGCCAGGGCAAATGAAGGTAGTAAAAAGCCCCTCCAACCTGGACTTGGTAAGACACTGAACCATTTCAGATGAATCGCAAAGAACAGTAGAAGAAGGAATCCCAGCCAGAAAGTTGGCACACAAATACCGCAGATAGTAATGCCTCTGGTAACCTGATCGAAAAGGCGGTTCCGCTTTCTGGCACAGAGCAAACTAATCGGAACGGTGAGCACGATAATCCATAGAATGGCCATCCCTACAAGAGATGTGGTCGTAGCCAGATACTTGTGCAGATCTTTTACAATCGGTTGATGAGTGGTCAAAGAAGTCCCAAGTTCTCCTGTAAACATTCCGGAAAGCCACTGAATATATCGCACAGGGAGAGGTTGATCCAATCCCATTTCCACCCGAATCATCTCAATCTGTTCCGGTGTAGGATTGGATACGCCTCGGTGTGCAATAATTTCTGCAGGATCTTTTCCGGACCAAGCAATCAACAAAAAACTTAGAATGCTGACGCCTACCAGCACAATGAGGAAGCTAATGATCCTTTTTCCAATATATTTCTTCAAATAATGCACCTCCTCACATCAGAAATCAGTTAGAGATAGTTAACCAAATGCCTTTATGTTACCCTTCAGTGCGGTCTGCATCTGAAGGGTAACCTGCTTAGTAGTTAAATTTCTCTGCCAGATTGGACTTTTCAATCATCTTTCTATATGTGGGCGACTGTTTCAGCAGATGAGCATGTTTTCCACAGGCTTCTACCGTACCTGCTTTCATAACGACGATCTTATCTGCATTTTCAATAGACTTCAGTCTGTGTGAAATAACAATCACGGTCTTGCCTTGAATCAAATGATTTAATCCAGTCTGTATCTGGACTTCTGTTTCCACATCTAACGATGCAGCAATCTCATCCAGAATGATAATTGGAGCATCCTTCAGGATTGCTCTGGCAATGGACAGCCGCTGACGTTCTCCGCCGGAGAGTTTGGCTCCATTTTCCCCGATTATTGTCTGGTAGGTGTCTGGCAGACGGCTGACAAACTCATTGCAACCAGCCAGTTTTGCAGCTCGTATTACTTCTTCGTCAGAAGCATCCAGCCGCCCAAGGCGAATATTTTCCATAATAGAAGTATTAAATAGAATGACTTCCTGAAAAACAATGGAAACATACTTGAACAAGCTATCAGTTTGAATTTCTCGTATGTCGGTTCCTCCGATCCGAACGGTACCGGAATCTGCATCATAAAGTCTGCTGATGAGCTTAAGCATTGTTGTTTTTCCGCAGCCGCTGGGACCGACCAATGCGGTTACCTGTCCTTGCTCCGCCGTAAAGGATGCATGGCGAATCACCTGGGTGTCTTTCTGGTAGGAAAAACAAACATCCTTTATTTCTACATTGAAATCTGAAAGGACTGCCTTTTCTCCGCCCTGAAGTTCATGATTCTTGATTTCACCAATCCGGGCAATTCTTGCGTCCAAATAAAAGATTTCCGTCAGATAGAGCAAAACACCACCCATGGCCCCGCTGAGTTTCGCCGCCATAATAATATAGCCCAGAAGAATCAGGATACTTACCTGACCGGAGGCGAGCATTGAAAGGCCAACAGTCGCCGTGATTCCAATAGGAAGAATAGATAAAGTCTGGCCGATTGTAACAGGAATCGTCTGGGTGATCTGAGCTTTCCATTGAAGATTTTCTGACTCATCCAACTGCTGGTCCATTTGAGCTTCTACTTTTTCTTTCAACCCATAGCTTTTAATTTCCTGATTCAGTTCGATTGCATTCTGAAAGCTTTCGGAAATATCTCTCAACTTATCATAATGTTTATTTACATCTCTGACCTGCAGTTTCTTTGTCAGGAAAAGAACCGAAGCAGAAGTAAGAACGGGAAGCAATACACAGAGACCTAATTTCCAATTCATGATCAGAAGGGCTACGCTGATAACCAAAAAGTAAATTGCAAACCCTATGGAATTAGCCACTGCGTTCGCAAAAGCATGCTCAATCGAAGCCACATCTGCCATGATTGTTTGAGCAAGGTCAGACAAATTGTGCTTTGAAAAATAGGATAGGGGCAGTTTGGAAAGCTGTTCCGCCAGATCAATTCTTAAATTTGCAGATTCTTGGTAGGTTTCATCATAGGTCGTTTTATAGTTATAGTTAATAACTAAGTACATCACCAGGGTCGCTGCCAGCATAAAAAGGAGATATACCACCGGTTTCCCGGTATTTCCATTCAACAGCCTGTCTGCAAACAGAAAAACACAGATCATCGGCGGTACAAAAGAAACATAATAGAGAAAGAATGACCAGATTGATTTTGCAAGGCCCTTCACACCCGAATCACTCAGCTGGAAGGCTCTTTTTAGATATGTCTTCATCATGCCAACCTCCACTGATTTGCCTTGCAGTATACATCCTGAAAATCCTTATAACGTCCATTGCAGGCCATCAGTTCATTGTGGGTTCCCTGTTCCACAACTTTTCCATTCTGGACAAACAGGATCTGGTCTACATTCTGAATAGAGGACAGCCTGTGTGCAATCATGATAACTGTTTTGCCCCTCATCAGTTTTTGGAAAGCCTGCTGCAACTCGTATTCATTTTCCGGATCTGCAGCTGCAGAAGCCTCATCCATAATGACGATATTCGCATTCTTTAGAATAGCCCTTGCAATGGCGATCCTTTGCACCTCACCACCGGAAAGGTATACGCCCTTTGCCCCTATGACGGTCATCTCCCGCTGGGGGAATTTGTCAAGGATGGATGTGCAGTTCGCTGCGTCAAGTGCATCCATAATCTGCTGCCGTGTTGCCTGAGGATTTCCGATTCGGACATTTTCGTAAATTGAGGTCTTTAGTAATTGACTGCGCTGGAAAACAAATGCGATGTTCTGAATGAGAGCTTTTTCAGAATAACTCTGAATGTTCTTTCCACCAATCAGAATTTCGCCGCCATCGACAGGATAAAAACCTGAAATCAGCTTTGCAATGGTAGATTTTCCTCCCCCGGAAGACCCGATGAGCGCATAAGTTTTATTCTGATGAAGTGTCAGGCTGAAATCCTTCAGCACGAAGTTGTCATCATACTTAAAGTCAACATGACGAAATTCAATATTGAAATCTTGGAAGGTCTCTTCGTTTCCATGTGGAAGCTTTGCCTGATCCATAGAAGTAGTCAGCTCATCAAGCTGATTCAGCGTATTTTGTGCGCCAAAGTTATCCTGCCCCGTAAACATGATCGATGTGAAAGAAGTAAATACAGCTCCGGAGAACACAGCAAAGAAAACAATCTTTGCCAGGATTAGCATAGCAGGTTCTCCATAGCTGATGAATACAACTGCGGGTGGTACAGCAAAAGCATAAAACACGTTGAACAGAACCTGGAATCCGACGTAGGGATTCTTACAGCTGAGGCTATACTGATAGACGTACTGTTTGTACTCTTTGATCGAGTTAATCAGAGTTTTGTAATACTGTACAGTTACACCGAAGATTTTTATGATCTGCATTCCTCTGACATATTCTACTGTTGCCGCACTCATTTTTTGAAGCGCCGCTGAATAGCCAGACAGAAATTCAGTACCACCGGACATTTTACGATACTGAAGAACACCAATCACAGTTGTAAGGATCAGGAGAATACCAAGGCGATAGTCTATTGCAAACATCAGCACAAACATTAACACCGGCGTCATAACAGCAGTGACGTTGTCCGGAATCAAATGGGCCACTGTTTTGTGTGTTTCTGCTGCGTTATCATCAATAATTTTTCGAATCTCTCCAGAGCTGTTATGGTCAAAAAAGGAAGAAGAGGCATCCAATAATTTATGAAGCCCATTTTTCCTTAAGTTTGTTTCAAGCCGGAAGCCTAAGTAGTGGGAACACGTTGCCGATGCAATGTTGAGAATGCCTCGTAAAATCATAAGTATGACTACAATAATTGCGTCATACATAGCCTTCTCATATACGGGAATAACCAGAATAGACACAATGGACTGCCACAGAAACCAATATGCTCCCATATATGAGCAGACGGCAGCGGCAGATAGTGCCATGGAGAAATATGCCCAAATTCTTTTATCTTGGACATAATGAAATAGTTTTTTATATAAACTGCGCATTGACTTCAAATGTACACCTCTTTTTGCTTAAAAACGGTTTGACATACATCACCTCTTTCATTATAATTAGTTTTAGCTAACCGTAAAGGGCAAAACAGATATAAAGTCTAAACAAGGTATTAATAAATCTAAACGAGGTATCTTTGGGAGGAGCCAATGATAGAAGTTAAACGAGATGATTTCTTTGTTGAATCGATAAAGAATCCAATAGAGTACGGAACATATTATAAGATCAACCCAAAATATGGAACCGGATTTCAATGGACGAGTGAGGTTCACCACGATTTCATCATTACAGCGACAGATATAAGATTTAACCAGGAAACTATGGTCGGGGAACATATTGGGTCTGGTTATGTACTTGCTCTCTATATTAGTGGCGCAGGAGATGAATTCTATCCGTATCAAAATATTTCTCCGAATACATTGCGCTGCTATGAACCATCTGAAAAGTATAAAGCTATTTATCATCCTCAGATTCCATTAAGATGTATTACCGTGCAGGTTGACCAGGAATTTATTGATCAGTATCTCCAGGAAATTTCCGGTGATCTTGAAGTGAACTTTTCTGATTTTTTCAAAGAAAAAGGGAAATTCTATTTACCAAATGTTAATCATGCTATGCAAAGCCTATATGAGTATCTGCTTTCCATGAAAGCGTCCAGAATTACAGTAGAAGCAAAAATATATGAAATCATCTCTTATCTTGCTTCATATTTGAAAGAAAACAGACTAAATGAAGAGAATGGCCAGCCCATTAACAAAACAGATTTGCAGGCATTAGATGAACTAACGCATTACATGGACGAACATTACAGTTTTAATATTACGTTGCAGACGCTTTCCACCATTGCATGTATGAGTGAAAGCAAAATGAAAAAGCTATTTAAGTCAGTTTATAATATGTCCATTACTGAATACATTCAGAGGAAAAGGATCTCTGTAGCCGAGCATATGCTTATTCAGACCGACCTCACCATTGCGGAAATTTCAAGAATTGTTGGATACTCCAACCCCAGTAGATTGATTGAAATATTCAAAAGGTATTATGGATTTACTCCCTCAAAATACAGAAAATAAAAGTGTTATACTAATTTGGATAAACCTAACCCTCTAAAAATCAACCAAATCAATCGTTATGGGGCTGTTGCACAAGGAAGAAAGCCAGTGCAGCAGCCCTTTTTTTATCAATGTAACCTCGTCACAGAAAAAGACTTTGTCCTGCGGTATGATA
>OGEI01000709.1_pt1 | contig 17988 bp, 17 predicted proteins | sample 1570631 | NCBI WGS metagenome assembly OGEI01 (sample SAMEA2582139, study PRJEB24529) | metagenome | biome: Human gut stool | place: China | collected 2011
CGCAAGGCACGCCAGCATGAACCCCTCGTATCTAACAGAGGGGTACAAATCGACAGGCAACAACCAAACAACAGGGCAGAATCCCACGGTACACAAGGGATTTTCCCATATCCGGCGTGTGTCAACAAGGCTCTGAAAGTTGACATACGCTTTTTTAGACAGGAGGGATTTTCACTGAATGAAGAAACATGGGTACGGGACATCAAAGAAAAACGGGAAGTTTACGGTATCTCACAACAAAAACTTGCCCTAGCTGCCGGAATCACCCGTCCGTACCTGAGCGATATTGAAACGGGCAAGGCTCACCCATCCGAAGCATTACAGGAAGCCATCACGGAAGCTCTGGAACGCTTTAACCCAGACGCTCCCCTTGAAATGCTCTTTGACTATGTGCGGATTCGCTTTCCCACTACAGATGTGAAGCATATCGTGGAAGACGTGCTGCGGCTAAAGCTGCCTTACTTTATCCATGAAGACTACGGCTTCTACTCTTACACGGAGCATTACTATCTGGGGGATATTTTCGTTCTGGTATCGCCGGAACTGGAAAAAGGGGTGCTGCTGGAACTGAAAGGGCGTGGCTGCCGCCAGTTTGAAAGCTATCTGCTGGCACAGGAACGGAGCTGGTATGAATTTTTCATGGATGTTCTCATGGAAGACGGCGTGATGAAGCGGCTTGACCTTGCCATCAATGATAAAACGGGAATCCTGAACATTCCCCATCTGACAGAGAAGTGCCGGAATGAGGAATGTATCTCGGTCTTCCGCAGCTTCAAAAGCTACCGCAGCGGCGAACTGGTACGGCGTGAGGAAAAAGAATGTATGGGGAACACCCTGTATATCGGTTCCCTCCAAAGTGAGGTGTACTTCTGCATTTACGAAAAGGACTATGAGCAGTACAAAAAGCATGATATTCCCATTGCGGACGCAGAGGTAAAGAACCGCTTTGAAATCCGGCTGAAAAATGAGCGTGCCTTTTACGCCATCCGTGACCTGTTAGAACATGACAATCCAGAACGGACAGCCTTTCAAATCATCAACCGCTATGTCCGGTTCGTGGACAGGGACGATACGAAGCCCCGTTCTGACTGGCGTATCAATGAGGAATGGGCGTGGTTTATGGGGGAACACAGGGGAAGTCTGAAACTGACAACGAAACCGGAACCCTATTCCTTTGAACGCACCCTGCACTGGCTCTCCCATCAGGTAGCCCCCACGTTAAAGCTGGCTCTCCGTCTGGATAAGATGAACCACACCCAGATTGTCCATGACATCATCACCCATGCAAAGCTGACGGAGAAGCACGAAAAAATCCTGAAGCAGCAAGCCGCCGCTGCAAAGGAGGTGGTGCTTTAACGGCGGCAATTTTGGAACCTAAGAACTCTTACAGGAAAGAAAGGAGCTTTTATGAATTTCGGACAGAATCTTTACAACTGGTTTTTATCCAACGCCCAGTCCCTTGTGCTGCTGGCAATCGTGGTAATTGGACTGTACCTCGGATTTAAGAGGGAATTTTCCAAACTTATCGGTTTTCTGGTAGTTTCCCTTGTAGCGGTTGGGCTGGTCTTCAATGCGGACGGAGTAAAGGACATCTTACTGGAACTGTTCAATAAGATTATCGGTGCATAGAAAAACCCATTTTACACTTCCGTTATGGAGCAAGCTCTGATTGCTTCATGGCGGAAGTCCACTAGGGGCTTGGGGAGCGTAACTCCCCAAAAACCTGACAGAGAAAGGACGTGATACAGATTAAGGAAATGAAAATCTACATCCTGAACACCACACGGTTTTACCATGAGGATTTTGAGGAATATCCTGGGGCATGGTTTTCCTGCCCTGTGAATTTTGAAGAAATCAGGGAACGTCTTGGCGTTCAGAGTGAGGAAGAAATCGAAATTGAAGACTATGAGCTGCCGTTTCCATTGGAGGGCAACACAAGGCTCTGGGAAATCAACGCCCTTTGCCGGATGGTACAGGAAATGCAGGGAACGCCCCTCTATTATGAAATGGATATGGTACAAAAGCGGTGGTTTCCCAGCTTTACGGAATTTATCGACCACAAAGACCAGATACGCTATTATCCGGTACAGGACGGGGAATCCCTCGCCCGTTATCTAGTACAGGAAGTACAGATATTTGGAGAAGTACATCCAGACCTGTTGAACCATATCGACTACGCTGCCATTGGTCGGGAACTGGAAACCAGCGAAAACTACCTGTTTACGGACAATGGTATCTTTTATTACCGCTAAAAGGAGGTGGAGGAACTTGGAAGAAATGCGGATTTACATTGCCAACTTAGGAAAATACAATGAGGGCGAACTGGTAGGGGCATGGTTCACGCCGCCTGTGGATTTTGAGGAAGTCAAGGAACGTATCGGTTTGAATGATGAATATGAGGAATACGCCATCCATGACTATGAACTGCCCTTTGAGATTGACGAATATACCCCCATTGAGGAAGTCAACCGCCTGTGTGAAATGGTGGAGGACTTACCGGAATATATTCAGGAGGAACTATCAGAGCTGCAATCCTACTTTGGCAGTATCGAAGAACTCTGTGAGCATGAAGACGATATTATCTGCCATTCCGGCTGTGACGATATGGCGGATGTGGCTCGCTACTATCTGGAAGAAAGCGGACAGCTTGGAGAACTTCCGGCACACTTACAAAACTATATCGACTATGCAGCCTATGGGCGTGACATGGAATTTGATGGAACCTTTGTTGTCACGAACCACGGCGTATATGAAATCTTACGGTAGCCCCGTCTGTATCTCTTTCAGGAAATACAGGCGGATTTTTTTATTCAGGGGCGGCTCTTTTGCTGCCCCCATCTTTTAGAAAGGACGGACAACATGAAGAAAATACGAAGCTATACCAGTATCTGGTCGGTGGAAAAGGTACTCTATTCCATCAATGATTTTAAGCTGCCATTCCCCATCACGTTCACACAGATGGCGTGGTTCGTGGTATCGGTGTTTGCAGTTATGCTCTTGGGGAACCTCCCTCCTCTTTCGTTCATTGACGGAGCATTTTTGAAATACTTCGGCGTACCCTTTGCCCTCACTTGGTTCATGTGCCAGAAGACCTTTGACGGGAAGAAGCCTTACGGCTTCCTGAAATCCGTACTGGCATATCTGGTACGCCCGAAACTGACCTATGCAGGAAAGCCCGTGAAGCTGGAAAAGGAATATCCGGCACAACCCATCACGGCAGTAAGGAGTGATATTTATGGCATATCCGATTAAGTATATCGAAAATAACCTTGTATTCAACCATGACGGGGAGTGCTTCGCTTACTATGAGCTGCTTCCCTACAACTATTCTTTTTTAAGCCCTGAACAGAAATATCAGGTACACGATTCCTTCCGGCAGCTTATCGCCCAGAACAGGGACGGGAAGATTCACGCCCTGCAAATCAGCACCGAATCCAGCATACGGGCAGCACAGGAACGCTCCAAACAGGAAGTAACAGGCAAGTTAAAGGATATTGCCTGTGCAAAGATTGACGCACAGACCGAAGCCCTGATTTCCATGATAGGGGAAAATCAGGTGGACTACCGCTTTTTTATCGGCTTCAAGCTGCTTGTCAATGAGCAGGAAGTCACCATGAAGCAGTTTCGCAGGGAAGCAAAGACCGCCGTTTCCGATTTCCTCCATGAAGTCAACCACAAACTCATGGGGGATTTTGTTTCCATGAGCAATGAGGAAATCTGGCGGTTTCAGAAGATGGAAAAGCTGCTGGAAAGTAAAATCTCACGCCGCTTCAAAGTCCGGCGGCTTAACAAGGACGATTTTGGCTATCTGATTGAGCATTTATACGGGCAGACCGGAACCGCCTACGAAGATTATGAGTATTATCTTCCGAAGAAACGGTTTCAGGAGGAAACGCTGGTGAAATACTATGACCTCATCAAACCCACCCGTTGTCTGATAGAGGAAAACCAGCGGTATCTGAAAATCGAACAGGAAGACGGGACGGTCTATGCCGCCTACTTTACTATCAACAGCATTGTGGGGGAACTGGACTTTCCATCCTCGGAAATCTTTTACTATCAGCAGCAGCAATTTACTTTTCCCATTGATACCTCTATGAATGTGGAGATTGTCACAAACCGGAAAGCCCTCTCCACGGTGCGGAACAAGAAAAAAGAGCTGAAAGATTTGGATAACCACGCATGGCAGAATGACAGCGAAACCAGCACAAACGTGGTGGACGCTTTAGACAGCGTAAATGAGCTGGAATCCACCTTAGACCAGAGTAAGGAATCCATGTATAAGCTGTCCTATGTGGTGCGTGTGACGGCTCCCGACTTGGAGGAACTGAAACGCCGCTGCAATGAGGTGAAAGATTTTTATGACGATTTGAACGTGAAGCTGGTTCGCCCCTTTGGAGATATGCTGGGGCTGCATGGGGAATTTCTCCCTGCCAGCAAGCGAAAAATTCACAAATATCACCAGTATGTCACCAGTGACTTCCTCGCTGGTCTTGGTTTCGGAGCAACCCAGATGTTGGGGGAACCAGAGGGTATTTATATCGGGTACAGCCTTGATACAGGAAGAAACGTGTACTTAAAGCCTGCCCTTGCCAGTCAAGGGGTAAAAGGCTCCGTCACCAACGCCCTTGCTGCCGCCTTTGTCGGCTCCCTCGGCGGTGGAAAATCATTCAGCAACAACATGATAGTCTATTATTCCGTATTATTTGGGGCACAGGCTCTCATTGTTGACCCGAAAGCAGAACGGGGGCGCTGGAAAGAAACCCTGCCGGAAATCGCCCATGAAATCAATATCGTAAACCTGACCTCAGAGGAACAGAACAGGGGCTTACTTGACCCCTATGTGATTATGGAGAACCCAAAGGATTCCGAATCACTGGCAATCGACATCCTGACCTTTTTAACGGGCATTTCCAGCCGTGACGGGGAAAAGTTCCCTGTTCTTCGGAAAGCCATCCGTGCAGTAACAAACAGTGAAGAACGGGGGCTTTTCAAGGTAATTGAGGAACTACGGGCGGAGGGAACCACCATCAGCACCAGCATAGCCGACCATATCGAATCCTTTACGGACTATGACTTTGCACACCTGCTCTTTTCGGATGGGGATGTCACACAGTCCATCAGCCTTGAAAAGCAGCTCAACATCATTCAGGTGGCGGATTTGGTGCTGCCGGATAAGGAAACCTCGTTTGAAGAATACACCACAATGGAGCTGCTTTCCGTGGCAATGCTCATTGTAATCAGCACCTTTGCCCTCGACTTCATCCATACCGACCGCAGCGTGTTTAAGATTGTGGATTTGGATGAAGCATGGAGCTTCTTACAGGTGGCACAGGGCAAGACCCTCTCTATGAAGCTGGTTCGTGCCGGACGTGCCATGAACGCAGGCGTTTACTTTGTCACCCAGAACACGGACGATTTGCTGGATGAAAAGCTGAAAAACAATCTGGGCTTGAAATTTGCGTTCCGTTCCACAGACATCAACGAAATCAAGAAGACCCTCGCCTTTTTCGGGGTGGATTCCGAAGATGAAAACAACCAGAAGCGGCTCCGTGACTTGGAAAACGGACAGTGCCTTATCAGTGATTTGTACGGGCGTGTGGGAGTGATACAGTTCCATCCTATCTTTGAAGACCTGTTCCATGCCTTTGACACCAGACCGCCCGTAAGAAAAGAGGTGGAATGATGGTGATACATAGAACTTCCAACCGACCGCAATTCACAGTTCCTTATCACACAAAAAAGGGCTTGTCTTGGAAAATGGCAGGAAAAGTGATTGGCAGGGTACTTCTGGCACTCCTGCTCATCCTCCTGTTGCTTGCAGTCTTCGGCACAGCCGCCCACGCTGCCGGACTGGTGGATGATACGGTGGACGCTGCCAACGAATACAGCAAATATCCTCTGGACAACTACCAGCTTGATTTTTATGTGGACAGCGGATGGGACTGGCTCCCGTGGAACTGGCTGGACGGTATCGGAAAACAGGTGATGTACGGGCTGTATGCCATCACAAATTTTATCTGGACAATCAGCCTGTACCTTTCCAACGCCACAGGGTATCTGATTCAGGAAGCCTACTCGCTGGACTTCATTTCCTCTACGGCGGATTCCATTGGGAAAAATATGCAGACCCTTGCAGGCGTTACCACAGGCGGCTTGTCCTCGGAGGGATTTTATATCGGGTTCCTGCTGATTCTCATTCTGGTGGTGGGGATTTACGTTGCCTACACAGGGCTTATCAAACGGGAAACCACAAAAGCCATCCATGCCGTTGTGAATTTCGTGGTGGTGTTCGTGCTGTCCGCTGCCTTTATCGCCTATGCTCCTGATTATATCGGGAAAATCAATGAATTTTCCGCAGACATCAGCAATGCCAGCCTGACCCTTGGTACAAAGATTGTACTGCCAAACTCGGAAAGCCAGGGAAAGGACAGCGTGGATTTGATACGGGACAGCCTGTTTTCCATTCAGGTCAAACAGCCGTGGCTCCTGCTGCAATACGGCAACTCGGATGTGGAAAGTATTGGGGCTGACCGTGTGGAACACCTGCTCTCAACCAGTCCAGACGAAAACAACGGGCAGGACAGGGAAGAAATCGTGGTGGAGGAAATCGAAGACAGGGAAAATACCAACCTTACCATCACAAAGACCATCAACCGCTTGGGAACCGTCTTCTTCCTATTTATCTTCAATATCGGTATCTCCGTTTTTGTATTCCTGCTCACGGGGATAATGATTTTCTCACAGGTGCTTTTTATCATCTACGCCATGTTCCTGCCTGTGAGTTTCCTCCTTAGCATGGTTCCCTCTTTTGAAGTGATGTCAAAACGTGCCATTACAAAACTGTTCAATACCATTCTTACCAGAGCCGGAATCACCCTGATTATCACGGTAGCGTTCAGTATTTCCACCATGCTCTACAACCTGTCTGGGGAATATCCGTTCTTCCTGACGGCGTTCTTGCAGATAGTGACCTTTGCCGGAATTTATTTCAAGCTGGGGGATTTGATGGGGATGTTCTCCTTACAGAGTGGGGATTCCCAAAGCATGGGGAGCCGTATCATGCGAAGACCCCGTATGCTCATGCACGCCCATATGCACCGTTTACAGCATAAGTTAGGACGTTCTGTGGCGGCTCTTGGGGCTGGAACGGCTGCATACCACGCAGGGAAACAGGCTGGCTCAGACCAGAGAACTGTTTCCCACTCCGGCTCTTCCAAACGGACACAGGCAGACCACAGCAGACCAGACGGACAGGCAGCACCGGAAAAGGAATCCACATGGAAACGGGCTGGCTCTGCGGTAGGTGCGGCGGTAGATACCAAAGATAAGATAGCCGATTCTGCCGGACAGCTTCGGGAGCAGGCAAAGGATTTGCCTGTCAATGCAAAGTACGCCCTTTACCACGGGAAAACACAGGTATCAGAGGGTGTAAGGGATTTTACTTCCAGCATAACCCAGACCCGAACTGCCAGAGCGGAACAGCGGAACGCACAGGCAGAAAGCCGCAGACAGACCATTGCAGAACGCAGGGCGGAACTGGAACAGGCAAAACAACCGCAAAAGACAGCTTCCGAAGCATCCAAAGGGACTGCTCCTGTCCATGAACGCCCTGTTACTGCAAAGCAGCCAGAAGATTTCCGAAATCGTGCAGATACCGCTCATACAGAAAAACCAGCCATGCAGCCAGCTTCCCCATCCATCAGGGAACGGGGACAAATTTCTTATGGGGGAACTGTGGCAGAACGGGCTTCGGTTCCGATGGTAAAAACGGCTTCCATCCACCATGAACAGACACCACCTATAAGGACAGAACGCCAGATAGTCCCTCCGGCTTCCCCAGACAAACCAGAGGAAAGACAAAAGGCAAATACGGCTCCTGTGATACCGGAAAGAAAACGGGCTGCCCCTGCGGTAAAAGAATCTAACTTTACCATCCGGCGTACCACCGCCAGAAAGGAGTGGACAAAAACGGTAACAGCGGCTGCCAAACAGAAGAAAGGGGAGAAACCATGAAGTTAAGACACCTTTTCTTTGCCTGTTCCGGCGTGTTCGTGATGATGTTCTCCCTACTCCTTTTGGTGGTGATTGTCTTCTCGGATGAGGAAGACGGAGGAAGCGGCGGAAACCTTATCTATGGGGGCGTGAGCGTATCACAGGAAGTCCTCGCCCATAAGCCTATGCTGGAAAAATATGCAAGGGAATATGGCATAGAGGAATACTTAAATGTGCTGCTCGCCATCATTCAGGTGGAATCCGGCGGCACACTGGAAGACGTTATGCAGTCCTCGGAATCTTTGGGGCTTCCCCCGAACTCCCTTAGTACAGAGGAATCCATCAAACAGGGCTGCAAGTATTTCTCGGAACTGCTCGCAGCGGCAGAAACAAAGGGATGTGACTTAAACAGTGTGATTCAATCCTACAACTACGGCGGCGGTTTCCTAGACTATGTGGCAGGACACGGGAAAAAATACACCTTTGAACTGGCAGAGAGCTTCGCAAGGGACAAATCCGGCGGAAAGAAAGTCACCTACACCAACCCTGTTGCCGTAGAGAAAAACGGGGGCTGGCGGTATTCCTACGGAAATATGTTCTATGTCCTCTTGGTATCGCAATACCTGACCGTGGCACAGTTTGATGATGAAACGGTACAGGCTATCATGGAGGAAGCCTTAAAGTATGAGGGCTGGACGTATGTGTATGGGGGCGATTCCCCCTCCACTTCCTTTGACTGTTCGGGACTGGTGCAGTGGTGCTATGGCAAGGCAGGAATCGCTCTGCCACGGACAGCACAGGAACAGTACAATGTGACGCAGCACATCCCCCTGTCCGAAGCAAAAGCAGGGGATTTAGTCTTTTTCCACTCCACCTACAACGCCGGAACCTACATCACCCATGTGGGGCTGTATGTGGGAAATAACCGGATGTACCATGCCGGAAATCCCATTGGTTACGCAGACCTGACAGGCTCCTACTGGCAACAGCACCTTGCCGGAGCCGGACGAATCAAACAATAAGAAAGGATGAACCGATATGATTCAGATTAGAAAAGAGGATAACCAGAAAAAGCAGAAAGAAAAGAAACTGAAAGTTTACAAAGTCAATACCCACAAAAAAACCGTGATTGCCCTGTGGGTGCTGCTGGCAGTGAGCTTCCTGTTTGCCGTCTATAAGAATTTCACGGCAATAGACATTCATACTGTCCATGAAACCAAAGTAATTGAGGAAACCATCCTCGACACCCACAAGATAGAGAATTTTGTGGAGAATTTCGCAGAAGTCTACTATTCATGGGAACAGTCTGCCGCTTCCATTGATAACCGGACAAATGCTTTAAAAGGGTATCTCACCGGAGAGCTGCAAGCCCTGAATGTAGATACTGTCCGAAAGGACATCCCCGTATCGTCTGCCCTGACCGATTTTCAGATATGGGAAATCACAGAAGAAAAGGAACAGCATTATCAAGTGACCTACACGGTGGAACAGCGTATCACAGAGGGGGAATCCAGTAAAACCATCCGTTCCGCCTATCAGGTAACGGTCTATGTGGACGGCTTTGGAAACCTGACGATTATCCAGAACCCAACCATTACCAGCGTTCCCGTAAAATCCGGCTACACTCCAAAAGCGGTACAAAGTGACGGTACGGTGGATTCCATCACCACGGAGGAAATCAACGAATTTCTCACTACCTTTTTCAAGCTGTACCCTACGGCAACCGCAAAGGAGCTGACCTATTATGTGAATGAGGGCGTGCTGAACCCTGTGGGGAAAGAATATATCTTCTCGGAACTGGTAAATCCTGTCTACAACCGAAACGGAAATCAGGTGACAGCTTCCCTTGCAGTGAAATATCTGGATAACCAGACCATGACAACTCAGGTATCACAGTTTGACCTTGTGCTGGAAAAGAACGGGGAAAACTGGAAGATTGTGAAATGATTATATATTCCAATAGTAAACAGATGACTTTTTATCATCTGTTTACTATTGGATGTGAGATAAATTCTTGTTTTAATTCCTAAATCTTTCTATAATAAAATTAAATTATCAATCTAATTTCATATTCTTTTCATATAAATGCTGTACAGTAAAAATGGAGGTGAATATATGGCTAAAATATTGATTGTCGAAGATGATAAAAGAACAAATATGGCTATTTGTGAATATTTAAAACCAACCGGACATAACATTGTTTCTGCTTATGATGGTGAGGAAGCATTGCAATTATTTCATAGTACAACAATAGATTTAATTGTTTTAGATATTATGCTTCCACGATTAACCGGAATTGCTGTTTTACATGAAATAAGAAAAAGCAGTCTTATACCTGTACTTATGCTCACAGCGATTGAGGATGAATATACGCAATCACAAAGTTTTGATGAATTAGCAGATGATTATGTAACAAAACCTTTTTCTATGGTATTGCTTGGAAAAAGAATCACCGCTCTTTTACGCCGCTGTGGACAAATGCAGTCTATAGACACTATTACTTTCGGGGATGTTACTGTCAATTTTTCTGGATATACAGCCCATGATAAAAATGGAAGAATTGACATTACTCCAAAAGAAATAGAATTATTAAAACTTCTTATAGAACACAAAGGACTGGTTTTGACCCGTTCACAAATTCTTGACGAACTATGGGGATATGATTACCCTATTATCGACCGGACAATAGACACTTATATTAAAAATTTGAGAAAAAAATTACGTCTTAATTGTATTGTAACAGTAAAAGGAATCGGCTATAAGTATGAGGTGGTGGAATGAAACGATTAAAAATATTGCCTAAAATTTTTTTATATACATTCAGCATTATGGTATTTATTATAATTGCAGCTCATCTGATTTTATATTTACTTGCCCCACGAATTGCTATAGATTACACTCCATCAGTAATATCAAATCAAAGTGAATATGTATTAGATGGCAGTATCGACCCTTTGCAGTTTGTATCACAGGCAATTTGGCAGGCGTTACCATTTTCTGTTTTTTGTTGTATTATTCTTTGTGCAATATGTTCCTATTTTTTTTCAAAAAGTATTACAACACCAATTCGGAAAATTTCAAGTGTGACAAAACAAATGTCTAAAATGGATAAATCTGCTGTTTGTATAGTATCTTCTCAAGATGAAGTGAGAGAATTGGCTGATAATATCAATCAATTATATTATCGTCTATTTACAACTATTAAAAATCTTGAAGCAGAAAAGGAAAAGGTTAAAGAAAGTGAACAGGCAAAAATTGATTTTTTAAGAGCAGCGTCACATGAATTAAAAACCCCAGTAACCGCTTTAAATGCAACCTTGGAAAACATGATTTTAGGAGTGGGAAGTTATTGTGATTATTCCACATATCTTCCTGAATGTAAGGATATAGTAGAACAGCTTGCAACCATGATTCATGAAATTTTAGAAACTTCCAAAATAAATATGGAAACTACTCAGGAAGATTCTACGAAATGTAATTTATCAGACTTAATTTTGAATGTATGTGAACCATATAAACTGATTGCTGCGACTCATGGTATCAATTTAAAGTTAGATATTCCTCAAGAATACAGGATAATGATTCCACAAAAGCAATTTAGTCGGGCATTTTCTAATATTATTGCAAATGCTGTCACCTATACTCCAAATGAGGGGGGGGTGTTTTTGTCTGTTTAAAAGAACATACTTTAACGGTAGAAAATGAATGTATTCCGATTGATAAACAACAATTAGCACATATATTTGAACCATTTTACCGTCCTGATTTTTCTCGCAATAGTGATAGCGGTGGAAATGGATTAGGACTTTACATTGTCTCAACTATTTTTTCATCACTTCATATTTCATATGAATTTTTACCAACAGAATCACAAAAAGGGATGTGTTTCTCTATCCTCCTGCCAAAAGCTCTCTAATTTCAGAGGGCTTTTTTTCGCCCTAAATTCTATATTCATTTCATATGCATTCCATATTGAACATTTATGATATTCCTGTATTCAAAATAAAAAATCAGGAGGTATAAAAAATCATGAACTTTATGAAGAGAGCATTTCTATATGTTTCACGCAAAAGAGGAAAGAGTATTTTGCTTTTTTTCATCCTTTTAATTCTGTCAACTTTTGTTCTAACGGGACTAAGTATTGGAAGTGCGTCAAAACAAGCTCAAAAAAATTTAAGACAAAATATCGGCGGTTCTTTCAATATTGATGTCAATTATTCAGATTCAAATCCATATTATCACGAAGAAGAAAGTGAGAATGAAGATGGGTCTTCCGACCTTTTAATGTACTCGACTGAACAGGTGACATCAAAAATGGTAGAAAACATTCGGAATATTTCCGGTGTTAAATTCTGTGATGCAACAACGGAAAGTCTGATAAATTTTGATAAACTTTTACCATTTGCCGGAACTGTTCCATTAGATGAAAGTCTTTCTCATTGTGTAAAAAGCATTGGTGTATGGCGTTCAGAAGAACAAAATTTCTTTACTTCTGGAAAAATCCAACTAATAGAAGGCAGGCATATTTTAGACAATGACATACACAAAGTTATTCTGTGTAAAGACTTAGCAGAAAAAAACAACTTAAATTTAGGTGATTCCTTAATTGTAACAAATGAGAACGGAAAGCAGCTATCTTTTGAAATTATTGGATTGTTTCATGCACAAAAACTTGAAAAAGTTGGAGAATCAATCCCAACATATGATAAGATACAAAACTTAATTTTTACAGATATAAAATCTATTGTCGAACTTGAAAATAGTGTTGCAGTGCAAGGGTTTGATACAGTAAAAGTTACCGTAAATGACCCTAAAGATATTGAAAAAATTATAGAGCAAGTAAAACATTTCCCTGATTATGAAGAAAATGTTTATAACATTTATGCTAATGATGAGGTTTACAAAAACACAGCAATTTCTTTAGAGAATTTAAATAAGTTAGTTATCGGCTTATTACTTGTAATCATTATCGCAAGCGTTATTGTTCTTTCACTTATTCTCACACTTTGGGGAAAAGAGAGAATACATGAAACAGGCGTTTTGCTCTCCATTGGAATAAAAAAATCCAGCATATTAGGACAATACCTTATTGAAGTTTTAATGATAGCAATTTTAGCTTTTACCTTATCTTTTGTTACAAGCAATATGATTTCTGGAAATATCGCAAATACCCTTTTGCAACAAAATACAAAAAATGAAAAACAGCAGCTTTCAACACAAGAAGACCATACAGAAATGAAAAGTCTGGATTTTAGCGTTTCAGAAGATTCAGAATCCGCTACTCCTGATATTAAGGTAGAAATTACTTTGCCCGATATATTGCAATTATACACAATCGGTTTTTCTATCATTTTTATTTCAGTAACTATATCTTCGATTAGTGTTATGCGTTTAAAACCACGGGAAATTTTAGCCCGTATGAGTTAAGGAGGAACAAATGTCAATTTTTAAGTGTAATCATGTATCATACTCTTATGATAAAAATACAAACGTGCTGAAAAATATTACCTTTTCATTTGAACTAGGAAAAGTATATGCGATTTTAGGTTCATCTGGTTCCGGAAAAACAACATTACTTTCACTACTAGGGGGACTTGATATACCAACTACCGGAACTATTTTATACGAAAATGAAGATATTAAAAAAATAGGATTGGAATCTCATAGACAAAATCATGTTTCTCTTATATTTCAAAATTATAATTTGATTGATTATATGACGCCGATTGAAAATGCAACTTTGGCAACAAAGAAAGATGTTGATGTGGTTCCTCTTTTAAAACGTCTGGGACTTTCTGATAAAGAACTAAAACGAACAATTTTAAAATTGTCTGGTGGGCAACAACAACGTGTAGCAATCGCACGTTCCTTAGCTACCGATGTCCCTATTATACTGGCAGATGAGCCTACAGGAAATCTTGATGAAATAACTGCCGCTGAAATCACACAAATATTACAGGAAACTGCCCACAAATTGAATAAATGTGTCATTATTGTTACTCATTCTAAAGATGTTGCTCAAAAAGCTGATGCTGTGTTAGAACTCAAACAAGGAATATTAAGGCAGGTGAAAAAATGAAAAAATTGATTATACTAATAATTTGTTTATTACTTTCTACTTTTGTGTTTAGTGGATGTGTAAACAGAACAGAAGAAAGTGAATCTGAAAAAGTTTCTTACGATTACGAAATTTCGGGGCAGGAGGATATGTCAAATATAGAAATTGTGCCAGAAAATGAAAAGTAAGCCAACGGAAGAATTATTCTTCCATTCGCTTATATTTCATAATACCATCCGCAACGCTTTCCATGATAACAAGGTCTGCGTCTGTAAAATTGTCAATTTTGCTTTCAAGCTGTCTTCGTCTGCTGCTTTTTACCAGACTATCAGAGGATAAAAAGAACTCATCCACTGATACATTCAGCAGAGATACAAGGTCGTAAAGCACCTGTAAACTTGGGTGCTGCCCTTTATTCTCAATATTGGTTAAATAGCGTGGGTCAATTTCAATCATTGCTCCCACCTGTTCACGGGTCAATCCCTGTTTTTTACGGGCTTCTTTTATGGCAAGCCCAAACGCCCTGAAATCATATTTATCTTCTTTTTTACGCATAATACACCACCTCTATACATTTTACTGTTCCTGTTATAATAGTGACAGGTATAGAAAAACGTATTATACAGTTGTACAGTTCCTATTATGCGTACCAAAGATAAAACTATGCTGCTGAAACGGAAATAAAAAAAACCGTTATTTGGCAGCATACTTTCCCTGCGTCAAAAATTACATCATCATTTCCAGACGACGGTTTAACAAAAGCCGCCGTCTTTTTTTGCATGAAATATAGATGATTTTTAAAGTCTACTACTTTATACAGACAGCGGCTTACAGGAGGAAGCCGCTATGCAAAATATTTTCTTAAATATATCTACATTCGGTAAACCGTTAAAAAAAGCCATCCACCTACACTAGAAAAATCTGACCCTCAATGTGGTTTTTCAGAATACATAGAAAGAACTATCGAAGCACACAAGCAGAAATATCGTCTGTTTGCGTGCTTTTTTAGTTGGAAGAAAAAGTTTTTAAATTTTTCTTCTCAAAACGCAACTGCACCCCCTGTCCTGTCGGGACTAAGAGCGAAAAGGGGGAAAGAAGCAGAAATTCCTATCAACTCGCTCCCTTTCAAGGCTGGAAAGGGGGTGAGCAATGATGAAGCCATCTGAATTTCAGACAACCATAGAGAACCAGTTTGATTATATCTGTAAAGTCGCTATGGAGGATGAACGCAAAGATTATCTTAAAGCGTTGTCCAGACAGTGTAAACGGGAAACCCTGTTCTGTGATATGGACGATTACACCGTCAATCTGTTTTCTTCCGAAGACACCTATCTATCCCACTTCCATACTTTTGAAATGGATGGATTTACTGTCCGCATTGAAAACAACCTGTTAGCAGAAGCATTAGAAAATCTGGATGGAAAGAAACGTGACGTTATCCTGAGATATTATTTTCTTGGATTTGACGATACGGAGATTTCAAAAATTCTGGAAGTCAACCGTTCTACCATACAGAGAAGAAGACACGCTGGACTGGAATTTATCAAAAAATTTATGGAGGAAGAAGCATGACAGCAAAGCACCCTATGATTCCGTTTCCTGTGATTGTAAGGGCTGCGGATGGTGACATTGAAGCAGTCAACCAGATTGTACGCCATTACAGCGGTTTTATTGCCAGCCGTTCCATGCGTCCCATGAAAGACGAATACGGGAATACCCACATGGTTGTAGATGAAACCCTACGCCGCCGGATGGAAACACGTCTGATTGCAAAGATTTTATCTTTTGAAATCAGGGAACACAACTAGAAATAACGCTCTCCTGTGGAAGCATGGACAAGCTCATGCTTCCCAGACAGAGCTTGCCAGTCTATTAAAGTGCATTATCACCAGTGCATTTTAACAGGCTGACAAAGCCGGATTGTTCCTTGAAAAAGAAAGCGTCTAATCAACGCAGCATAAAGCAGCCGAATACGTTTCGATAGAAAGAGAGCCGTTGGGCTGGCACGCCGTGACCCACCAAAGGAGGGATGAAACCGGATAGCGATTCCTGCCAGCGTTCCATAAGCAGCTTACCGCAAAAGCTGCCGCCATGACCTTTCTATCGTGATAATGATACTTCCGTACAGCCTTAGTCCGTGTGATGATGTAGCACCGCTGGCAAAGGGTACGGCTGGATGAGAACCATGCAGGGGTGAGATTCCCATGAGCTTTAGCGAAAGCTGTTCGGCTTGCTTATATACTATTTTGAATTATAATTTTTCATTCAAAATCAAATAACTATTTGCAGGAAATACAATCTTAATATTACTTTTGCCATAAAATCTGATATAATGTAGACAGATATTGAGGGTTCCATATCTGGTCTATGGAAAGGAGGAACATGATTACAGTAACAAAAAAAGACTTAATAGAACTGGGTTATGGGACTTCATTCGCAGCAGACATCATAAGAGAAGCAAAAAAACTTATGATTTCAAAAGGGCATACCTACTATCAGTCACGCAAACTGGACAGGGTTCCCAGAGAAGCTGTGGAAGAATTGCTAGGGATTACTTTTACTGATAAATCAAACTGATTGTACTTCTTGCACATTTATGTAAGGAGTGAAATCATGGCAAAAGACCCTATTAAGAAAGCAGAAAACGGAACTTATTATTTTAGAGCAAACTTAGGTTTTCATCCGATTACCGGAAAACAGATTCAGAAATACAAAAGCGGATTCAAGACAAAAAAGGAAGCTAGAGAAGCATATTCAAAGCTTATGCTGACATCCACAGAGGAATTAACGGAAAAGAAACAGCAGCTATCCTTTCAACAGTTCATTGAAGAAACTTACCTGCCTTGGTATAAAACACAGGTAAAGGAAAGTACCTATCTGAACCGCCGTTCTACCATTCAGAAGCATTTTTCATACTTTTACAAAATGACGGTGGATGAGATAGAACCCATTAACGTCCAGAACTGGCAGCTTGAACTCGCAAAAGAATTTAGTCCAAACTATATCCGTATTGTACAGGGTATGCTCTCCATTGCCTTTGACAGAGCAGTTGTTCTCGGTCTTGCAAAGAAAAATCCGTCACGAATGATAGGAAACATCAAGAGCAAGAAAACAAAAGTGGATTTTTGGACACTGGATGAATTTCAAAAGGTAATTTCCCTGCTCTACAAGGGCGATTATTACGAACATTATTTGTTTATGTCTTTCTGGTTATTATTTATGACGGGGATGCGTATCGGAGAAGCGTCTGCATTACAGTGGTCTGATATTGATTTTCAAACAGGTATGTTAAGTATCACAAAAACACTGTACTACAAGACCATGAACGACTATAAGTTTGTTGAACCCAAAACACAGGCAAGTATCCGCACGCTTTATATTGACAGTGATACAATCAATGAACTAAAAGCATGGAAAGAAGTACAGCAAAAAGTTCTTCCAAAATGTAAACTTGTTCTTAGCTACAATGGTACACCGACCAGCAAAACTACATTACCGAGAGCTTTAGAAAAACTCGCAAAGCTGGCTGGTGTCCACCGTGTTAAAATTCATGCGTTAAGGCATTCGCACGCTTCCCTTTTAATCAGCATGGGAGAAAATCCCCTACTCATCAAGGAGCGTTTAGGACACGAAAAAATCCAGACGACATTAGGAACATACGGACACCTGTACCCCAACACGAACCTAGAAGTAGCAAATAAGCTGACTGGTATTCTGCATTATACACCAGCGTCACAGAGTGTTGCAAATTATACCAGCAACCAGCACACAGCTATCTATCACAGAGAAGTTGATTAGAAATAATGCAATCCGTAATGCAATGGAAAAAGAAAAAAGCCGTAAAACCCCATGAAATGGGGCTTTACAGCTCACCTCAAGCTATTCAAACTCTACAAAGACTAACGCTTTTTGTTTAGGAATTATTCTCTGTAATG
>OGEI01000746.1_pt1 | contig 17113 bp, 15 predicted proteins | sample 1570631 | NCBI WGS metagenome assembly OGEI01 (sample SAMEA2582139, study PRJEB24529) | metagenome | biome: Human gut stool | place: China | collected 2011
TGACGATAACTTAACATAGTTTGTCCTTTTGACGTAAAAAAGTGCGGTCAAAATTAACCGCACTTTTACTATTTAAATCAGGGTTAGAATAATTCTTCTGGTTGCGTTGCTGGAATCGCGTCTTTGGTTTTACCTGTTCCGCCATTCAAGCGTTGTTGCAACTCAGGTGGAACATAATAACCGCGCTCTTTCATTTCCGCAGAGTAAGTACGTTTAGGCTCGGTACCTACGATAAAGTATTCTTTACGGCCACCACCTTCAGAAAGTAAACCAGAGTTACTGTCAATGGTTTTCTCCACGATATTTGGAGGAAGATCAAGTTGACGTTCTGGTACATCAGAAAGTGCCGCTTTCATATAAGCGACCCAAGCAGGCATTGCGGTTTTCGCACCCGCTTCACCTCTACCTAATACGCGTTTATTATCATCAAAACCGACATAGGTCGTGGTCACTAAGTTAGCACCAAAGCCCGCATACCAAGCAACTTTCGCACTATTAGTTGTACCTGTTTTACCGCCAATATCACTACGCTTAATGCTTTGCGCGATACGCCAGCTGGTACCTTTCCAACCGAGACCTTGTTCACCATAAATCGCAGTATTTAATGCACTACGAATTAAGAAAGCTAATTCGCCGCTAATCACACGAGGCGCATATTCTTGTTTCGCCACGCCGTCTTTTGCATCGGCCATTAAATCAACAGAACCATCATTTAATGCTGATGTTTGAAGTTCCGGTAAGTCTGGTACGTTCTCTGGTTGTTGATCGCCTTCTTCCGTATCCGTATTGTTATTACCTTGCGCTGATTTTAGGTTGTCAGGATTTGCCACTTCTGCGACATCTTTAAAACCGTCGATTTTATCTTTGGTTTCACCATAAATCACAGGAATGTCATTACAAGTGATACAAGCAATTTTCGGGTTAGCAATAAATAAATCTTTACCCGTGTTATCTTGAATTTTTTCAATAAGGTAAGGATCAATCAAGAAACCACCGTTATCAAAGACCGCATAAGCACGCGCCATTTCAAGCGGTGTGAAAGAAGCTGCACCTAATGCAAGCGCTTCACTCGCAAAATATTGGTCACGTTTGAATCCAAATCGTTGTAAGAATTCAGCGGTGAAATCAACACCCGCAGTTTGTAACGCTCTGATCGCAATCATGTTTTTAGATTGGCCTAAACCCACACGTAAACGCATTGGACCGTCATAACGATCCGGTGAGTTTTTCGGTTGCCACAAAGGTTGTCCTGGTTTTTGAATGGAGATAGGACTATCTTGCAATACGCTTGAAAGGGTTAAACCTTTTTCTAATGCCGCAGCATAAATAAATGGTTTAATCGAAGAACCTACTTGCACTAAAGATTGCGTTGCACGGTTAAATTTACTTTGTTCGTAACTGAACCCTCCCACCATGGCTTCAATGGCTCCATTATCAGAGTTTAATGAAACTAATGCAGAGTTAGCCGCTGGAATTTGGCCTAACACCCACTCACCGTTATCACGTTTACGAATCCAAATCTGTTCGCCCACTTTAACGGGTGATTTACCCGCCCAACGCATTGCGTTTGAAGAAAGCGTCATCGTTTCATTATTCGCTAAGAGCAATTCTGCCCCATTTTTACCCAATGCGGTTACTGCTGCTGGAATGAATGGTTCTGAATCAGGTAATTTTTTCAAGAAAGCAACAATGCGTTCATTATCCCATGGGGCTTCACCTTTTTTCCAAAGTGGTGCACCGCCACGCCAGCCATGACGCATATCATAATCGATCAAGTTATTACGTACGGCTTTTTGTGCTTCCGCTTGATCTTTTGACAGTACAGTTGTGAAGACTTTATAACCTTTGGTGTAAGCATCTTCCTCACCAAAACGTTTCACCATTTCCTGACGAACCATTTCAGTCACATAGTCTGCACGGAATTCAAATTTTGCACCGTGATAACTCGCGACGATTGGCTCTTTGATGGCTGCATCATATTCTGCTTTGGTGATTTTGTTTTCATCCAACATGCGGCCCAATACCACATTACGGCGTTCTTCAGCACGTTTTGGTGAATATAATGGGTTCATTGTTGAAGGTGCTTTTGGTAAGCCTGCAATCACAGCCATTTCAGAGAGCGTTAATTCATCTAAGTTTTTACCAAAGTAGGTTTGTGCAGCGGCTGCGACACCATAAGAACGATAGCCTAAGAAAATTTTATTCAAATAAAGCTCTAAAATTTCCTGTTTGCTCAAGGTATTTTCAATTTCAACCGCTAATACTGCTTCACGTATTTTACGAATAAGTTTTTTTTCTGGGGTTAAGAAGAAGTTACGCGCAAGCTGTTGTGTAATGGTACTTGCACCTTGAGAGGCTCCACCATTACTGACTGCAACATAAATTGCACGGGCAATACCAATTGGGTCTAAACCATGATGGTCATAAAAACGACTATCTTCCGTTGCTAAGAAAGCATCTTGCAAACGTTGAGGCACGTTTTCTAATTTCACCGGAATACGGCGTTGTTCACCCACTTCACCGATTAATTTTCCATCAGCCGTATAGATTTGCATTGGTTGCTGCAATTCAACGGTTTTTAAGCTTTCTACCGACGGTAAGGAGGATTTTAAGTGAAAATAAAACACTCCACCGGCAACTAACCCCAGTATACATATCGTAAATAGGGTACTTAATATTAATTTTGCGATCCGCATCGTAAAATTCTCTCTGGTTTAATGAATATTCAAAAAATCAAAATTATGATTTTGGCTGCTAAGTATAAAAGATTAATCCCTTAAAGAATAGGAAAGAATATGGGAATTGCCAATAGAAAGCAGCAAAAACAACAAATTGGTGTGAGTAAACAACAAGATAACCTCTATTTTGTTTGGCTAGATGAATTACACAAAGTTCAATCAATTTGCTTAAATACGCAACAAAAAGATATTTTTTCCCAGTTATTGCCTCATTTGCCACAAAAAAACAGTCAATGCTGTTTTGTTGGCGCCATTTCGCCCCACTTAACTTGGTCTAAAACGCTCATTCTACCACAAACACTTAATGCCCAGGAATGTGAACAACAATGTCGTTTTATTTTGCAAAAAGAATTACCGATTCCTTTGGATGAATTATGGTTTGATTATCTGACCATGCCATTAAAACAAGGTTTTCGTTTGGATATAACGGCTATTCGACAAGAAAGCGCCAATGCAGAATTAGCAAAATATCTACCGTTAAAATTGACCGCACTTGATTTACTGAATCACAGTGTTTTACGTGCATTTTATGCCATTTTAGGTCAAGAGCCGATTAACACCTTATTTTTATATCAAGATCAACAAGGTTGTCTCGCCGTTTGTGAACGCTTACAACAACGACAAGTTTTACAATCTCAAGGTGATTTATCCGAACTTTATCAACAATTTATCCAACGCTTTCCCGAAACGATAGAACAGGTTTATGTGTATCAAACGCCCGATATGTTGAATTCACACACAATCGAATTACTGCCTCAGGATTGGCTGCGAATCGAAACAGATTTACCTTTCATTGCTTTAGGTAATGCACTGTGGCAAACCGATTTAAAGCTAGTGGATTTATCCTCAAAAACACCCGCACTTTTGCCTCTAATTAATCGGGAGAGTGATGATGTTAAGCCTTAATCTATTGCCTTGGCGCTTAGAACAACATCAAAAGGCCGTTCGGCGCTTTATGTGGCAAGGTTTAATTTGGCTAGCTTGCTCAGTTTTGATTGTTGTTGGCTTGAGTCATCTTAATGAACAACAACTGTATGCGCTAAATCAGACAAAAGAAAAACTCGCACAAATCACCAATCAAGTCCATAAGAAACTCATTCAAGTTCAGCAACTACAAAGTAACCTGAAAGAAATGAATGAGCTGACAGAAATGGATACAGAATATGTGTATCGCCTGCTTAATTTATTAAGTGAGCTGCCATTAAAACAGGGCGAGTTAGATGAATTTACGCTCAATGCTAAGCAAGTTGTCCTTTCAGGCATGACAGAAAGCCAACAAGAGTTTGAGGAGATACATCAATTTCTCAAACGCCATTTTACAGAGGTTAACTTAACTAAGTTTCAGCCAGTGCAACAGCAGTTATTTTTTCAATTTGATATTCATTTATCGGAGTCTGTGCAATGAGGAACTTTATCAATGAGCTTGTTCAAAAAAGTGCACAAAGTTGGTTTGGGAGATGGCTTCGATTACCTCAAATGGTCCATGCTGCCTTTTGGTTGAGTGCATTAAGTGCGGTCATCTTTTTACCTGTTTTTCGTTACGTTGAAAATAGCAATGAACGACATCGACTTGACGCAGAATTGAGTTTGCAGCAGCAAGAGTGGGATAAACAGGAAAAGATTTTACAAACCTTAAGGCAAAAGTCAGACAGCCGACAACTTTCTCCAGAATTAGCTAATTCTGTGTTGCCGATTAATCAGCATGTACAGGCGTTGTTAAATGGGCGACTTCGAGCGTTGGATTTACGTTGGGATTTTTCTCAACATACTTTGTTGCATTTGTCATTGCAAGGCTATTTTGTCGATTTACAGCAATTTTTGACCGCACTTTTAAATGATATTCCTACACTTTCTTTAACTCAATTAAACATTGAGAAATTAGATGAAGAGGAAAATGCTTCTATTACATGTGAGTTAATTTTCCAATTAAATAAGGACAAATAATGAAAAAGCTTTTCTTAATCTTGATAGCGTTTTTTTCTGTATCAGCATTTTCGCAAGATCCTTTTGATCGTAAACAAAGAGAACAAACCGAATATCCAAAAGAGGGGCTCACCCTACCGCTGGTGTCGGCTTGCGTGTATTCGGAGCCGAGACTGGCGGAGGAACGCCCATTGGCTCAGCTACATATTGTGGGAGTCGTGCAATATGGTAAACAGGCAGAAGTGTTATTTAATGATGATGGGCATATTCTGTCTGTTCAAGTTGGGCAGAGGATTGGAAAAGAAGGCTATTTAATCGAAAAAGTGAGCAAAAATAGCGTGACGCTTCAAAGTTATAAAGCTGGGCAATGTGAACAAACGACCTCAATCATAATGAGATTTTAAAATGATAAAGCAGAAAATAAAAACAAAGTGCGGTCAGTTTTTAATGTGTTTTTTGATCCTATGGACAACTTACTCAGCGGCAGAAAATCGCGTATTTTCACTTCGCTTAAAACAAGCTCCCATGGTGGCGACACTCCAGCAACTTGCTCTTGAGCAAAATACCAATTTAATGATTGATGATGAGTTAGAAGGAACGCTTTCATTGCAATTAGATAACGTAGATTTTGATCGTTTATTGCGTTCTGTCGCAAAAATCAAAGGGCTCTCTTTTTATCAAGAAAATGATATTTATTATTTGGGTAAGCCTTCTCAACATGAACAATATGCAGAGAAAATGACAGAACCTATGGCAATTAGCGGAGAAAGTTTGCCTAGTGAAACACCACTTGTGAGTACAACGGTTAAACTGCATTTTGCCAAGGCCTCTGATGTGATGAAATCTTTAACCACAGGGAGCGGTTCTTTGCTTTCACCTAGTGGCACAATTACATTTGATGATCGAAGCAATGTGTTACTGATTCAGGATGATGCACGTTCACTCAAAAATATCAAAAAATTAATTGCAGAGCTGGATAAACCTATTGAGCAAATTGTCATTGAAGCACGTATTGTGACGATTACCGATGAAAGCCTAAAAGAATTAGGTGTGCGTTGGGGCATTTTTAATCCTACTGAGGCAGCCCATCGAGTGAGTGGCAGTTTAGATGCGAATGGGTTTAGCAATATCAGTAATAATTTAAATGTAAATTTTGCGACAACGGTCACGCCAGCTGGCTCATTAGCACTTGAACGTGAAAATAACGTAGAAATTATAGCGAGTCCTCGCTTACTCACGACCAACAAAAAAAGCGCAAGCATCAAACAAGGGACAGAAATTCCTTATGTGGTGACGAATGGTAAAAATGACACGCAGTCAGTGGAGTTTCGTGAAGCCGTGTTAGGATTGGAGGTCACGCCGCATATTTCGAAGGATAATAATATTCTATTGGATTTATTAGTGAGTCAAAATTCCCCGGGAAATCGCGTGGCTTACGGGCAAAATGAAGTGGTATCCATTGATAAACAAGAAATTAATACGCAAGTGTTTGCCAAAGATGGGGAAACGATTGTATTGGGTGGTGTATTCCACGATACGATCACGAAAGGTGTCGATAAAGTACCATTATTGGGCGATATTCCAGGTATTAAACGCTTATTTAGTAAGGAAAGCGAACGTCATCAAAAACGAGAACTCGTAATTTTTGTGACCCCTCATATTTTGAAACAAGGTGAAAGAATGGAAATGGCTAAGAAAGAAAAGCATTTTAAGCAAATTGAAAAAGCAAAAAAATAAAGTGCGGTCAATTTCTCTTATGTTTTCCCATTTTTTTCAATTTAGCTGTGTGCATTGCAAGCGATCTATTCATCTTGGTCGAAATGGATTGTGCAGTCGATGTCAGAAGCAAATTAAAACTTTCCCTTATTGTGGGCGATGTGGTTCACCCTTGCAGCATTATGCAATGGGCTGTGGATATTGTTTGAGAAATGAACCCGCTTGGGATCGTATTGTGATTATTGGGCATTATCTCGAACCACTTTCTTCACTTATTCATCGTTTTAAATTCCAAAAACAGTTTTGGTTAGATCGCAGTTTATCGCGTTTGCTTTATCTTGCGGTGCGAGAGGCGAGACGAACACATGGACTCTCTCTGCCACAGGCGATTATCCCCGTACCGCTATATCATTTTCGACAGTGGCAACGGGGCTATAATCAGGCTGATTTATTGGCTAATTGGTTAAGTCGTTGGTGTGATGTGCCTAACTGTCATCATGTGGTGAAACGGATTAAACATACCCACACTCAGCGAGGTTTAACGGCGAAAGATCGGCGACAAAACCTTAAAAATGCTTTTGCAGTGAATACCCAAAAGCCTTTTCCTTATGAACGCGTTGCTTTGGTGGATGATGTGATTACAACCGGCTCAACGTTGGCAGAGATAGCCAAACAACTTCGAAAATTAGGTGTAAAAGAAATACAAGTGTGGGGTTTAGCGAGAGCCTAAATTTTTAAAGATAGGATTTATCTATATCTATAAAAATAGGAATAAATGTAGAAAAAATTGCCGTATAGGAGTATCATTCTTGATATATTGCATCAAGTATTAGGATTTTATTTATGGAACAAATTTTTATTTCAGATGCTGCACAAGCACATTTTCGGAAACTTTTAGATACACAAGAAGAAGGTACAAATATTCGTATTTTTGTCGTGAATCCGGGTACACCTGGCGCAGAATGTGGAGTGTCTTATTGCCCGCCAAATTCAGTTGAAGCGACTGATACTGAAATGAAATACGATACTTTTTCAGCATTTGTAGATGAAATCAGCTTACCGTTTTTAGAAGATGCGGAAATTGATTATGTAACAGAAGAGCTTGGTGCTCAACTGACTTTAAAAGCGCCTAACGCAAAAATGCGTAAAGTTGCAGATGATGCGCCTTTAATTGAGCGCGTAGAGTATGTGATCCAAACACAAATCAACCCACAATTAGCCAGCCATGGCGGTAAAATCACGTTAATTGAAATTACTGATGATGGTTATGCTGTTCTACAATTTGGTGGTGGCTGTAACGGTTGTTCAATGGTTGATGTAACCTTAAAAGATGGTGTAGAGAAACAATTGGTCGCACTTTTCCCAAATGAACTAAAAGGCGCACGAGACGTAACAGAACACCAACGTGGTGAACATTCTTATTATTAAGAATAGAAGATAAAAAAGGGCGAATCATTCGCTCTTTTATTTTTTAAGCGGCAGATAATTTCTGTAACAATCGATCCATCGCCCGATATCCTAGCGCTTCTGCTAAATGAGGTTGTTGTATCTCTTTTTCGCCATTCAAATCGGCAATTGTGCGTGAGACTTTTAAAATCCGATGATAGGCTCTTACTGAAAGTCCAAGCTTATTCAGTGCATTCTCAAGGAATAATGCATCTTTATCTTGTAATTTACAGTCTCGTTCAATTTCTTTGCTTGAAAGATACGCATTGATTTTACCGGCTCGAGCAAGTTGAATTTCCCTCACTTTTAACACTTTTTCTCGTACTTGTTGGCTTGTCTCACCTCTATCCCCTGTATTCTGTAAGCTACCTTGTGGCAGAAGAGGTACTTCAATGGATAAATCAAAACGATCTAAAAACGGCCCCGAAAGTCGATTTAAATAACGCATCACTTGTTGCGGCGAGGTGCGGTTATGCGTTCCAGTATAATGCCCTGTTGGACTTGGATTCATCGCGGCAACGAGTTGAAAGCGAGCGGGGAACTGGATTTTCGCATTGGCACGCGAAATAATAATTTCTCCACTTTCTAATGGCTGACGAAGTGCATCAAGCACTTTACGCTCAAACTCAGGCAATTCATCAAGAAAAAGTACGCCGTTATGTGCGAGCGATATTTCGCCTGGTTTTGGAATGGTTCCTCCACCTACTAAGGCTGGCAAAGAGGCACTATGATGTGGTGCTCGAAACGGTCGTTGTTTCCAGTTATGAAAATTTAATTCATTTTGTACTAAACTCGTAACCGAAGCGGTTTCAATGGCTTCTGAATCAGTCATTTCAGGGAGTAATGCGGTGAGACGACTTGCTAACATAGTTTTACCTGTACCGGGAGGACCTAAAAAGAGTAGGTTGTGCTGACCTGCGGCAGCTATTGTTAGTGCTCGTTTCGCATGTTGCTGACCAATAATATCCGTCAAATCTAAGTGATTTTTAGCTGAAAATCCGACCGCACTTTCTTGCGTGAGTAATGAGGCCAAAGGTAATTTTTCTTGATTATTTAAGAATTGTACGACTTCCAAAAGGTTTTTAGCGAAATAAGTCTCTTGCTCTGAGACAAGTGAAGCTTCATTGGCATTTTGATAAGCGATAATGGGGGCTCGTTTCGCTTTTTGTGCCGCTAAAATAGCAGGAATAACACCGTGTACGCCACGTAATTCACCTGTTAATGCAAGTTCACCAACGAATTCAAACTGTTTTAAACGGCTACCGTCGAGTTGATCTGATGCAGCTAAAATACCGATTGCAATAGGTAAATCAAATCGTCCCCCTTCTTTGGGTAAATCGGCCGGTGCAAGGTTGACGGTGATGCGTTTAGCAGGATATTTGAACTGGGCATTCATTAATGCACTTCTGACACGATCTTGCGCTTCTTTTACGGTTTTTTCGGGTAGACCAACTAAGGTAAATCCGGGCTTCCCGTTACTTAAATGTACTTCAATGGTGACAAGAGGGGCTTGTACACCCATTGATGCACGGCTGTAAACAATAGCAAGAGACATTCAGATTCCTTAAAGTACGGTCAAAAATAATCAGATTTTCGCACTATAAAAAAAACACAGAATGAAATCATACATCCTGTGCTTTTTTTGCGATCTTGATCGCAGAAATTACTTTTTCTTGATAAAAAACTACGAGAAAAGTGGCGCAAACCAACTATCTAATTTGGCTGCTAATTTATCAATGCCAATTTTGTTTTGTGCAGAAAAGGCTTCGACTTGAATATCACCTTGGAAGGGTAAAATGGCTTCGCGTACCATTTTGACTTGTTTGCTACGTGCACTTTGACTGAGTTTATCCGCCTTGGTTAAAAGTAACATAACTGGTAAATCAGCAGAAACAGCCCATTCGATCATTTGTTGGTCGAGATCTTTTAAAGGATGGCGAATATCCATTAAAACAACAAGTCCGCCTAAACATTCGCGTTTTTGCAAATATTCCCCGAGGGATTTTTGCCACTCGATTTTCATTTTCTCAGGAACGGCAGCATAGCCATAGCCAGGTAAATCCACTAGTTTACAATTCGGCTCTACTTCAAAAAGATTGATGAGCTGCGTACGACCAGGTGTTTTAGAGGTTCGAGCTAAGCTTTTTTGATTGGTTAATGCATTAAGTGCGGTTGATTTTCCTGCATTTGAGCGTCCCGCAAAAGCAATTTCAATCCCTGTATCTTCTGGGATAGAACGAATATTGGGGGCACTCGTGAGAAAATGCGTTTTATGATAATTCAGTTTAATTTCAGACATAATAGTTCCTTTCATCAATTGACCCTAGCATATCACAAATAGAAAAATTGCTGAAATTATGAGAGAATGCGCGCTTTGCGTGATTTAAAGCCTCTTTAATTATATTAATAACTATGGAATCTCAAGAGAATCAATATCGCTGGCCAAAAGCGGAAGCCGTTTATCCCGATAGACCTGGGCGTTCTTATACGCTTAAGCGCCTACGTTATCGTCTTCGTGCTTTTTTACACCGTGGATTAATTGCTCAATTTGAGCAATTTATTAACCAGCATCCTTTTCTTGTGACGTTATTAAATGAACATGCAGATTATAGCTATCCGTTAGTTTATCGTTTTTTAGATAAACGTTTTAACCGTAAACAGCGTTTCCAAGCTATCTGCGATAATCTACTTTTTTTACCTAAAAAATTGACCGCACTTTCAGCACCCATTTATAAAACGTCATTAAGTTTTGGTGAAGTGATTCCTGATTTTGAGATGGTATTGTCGATGACCACGCACCAACCGATGGAAGGTTATTGGGTACTGGAGTTATGGCATAAACCACGTAATGAATTAGTGTATTTGCTTACTTTTGCCAAACTTGGTGAGGCATTGCTTATTTCTGTGGTGCAGGGACCTAATTTTGAAGGTTCTAAAGAGATGGTCAAGCAACTCACAAAAACTTGTTATGGTTTGCGCCCCGCTTATTTGATGGTGGAAACGATGAAAGCATTGACGAAAGCATTAGGTTTTAATCAATTGTTAGGTATTCCTCAAAAATATCAAAATAAATCGCGTTTTATTCAAAGCTCTCATTATGTTGTAGATTATGATGCGATTTTTGCTGAATCAGGTGGACAGTTGAAAGACTATTGGGAATTACCCTTAGAGATAGATAGAAATCTTGATGATGTACCGAGTAAAAAGCGCTCCATGTATCGCAAGCGTTATGCGATGTTAGATGATTTGGCTAAAGTAATCGAAGAAAAGTTAGGATTGTAAAAGTAAAAAGTGCGGCGAATTTTTAACCGCACTTTTTGTTTTATAAGACTTTCAAACAAGCCACAAAATGGCTGTTGTTTTGGCTGGTGAAAGGTGGTTTTTGTTTCGCACAATCTTCATCAGCTTTCAGGCAGCGGGTACGGAACACGCAACCAGACGGTGGATTAATTGGCGAAGGCAAATCACCTTCAAGCAATTCGATGGATTTATTGCGTTCCAATTTTGGATCGGGAATTGGAACTGCAGACATTAAGGCTTTGGTATAAGGATGTTTGGTATTGTTATATACTTCCTCATCACTGCCTAATTCCATGGCATTGCCTAAATACATCACTAATACGCGGTCAGAAATGTGTTTTACCACCGCTAAATCGTGGGCAATGAAAATTAAGGAAAGCCCCATTTCTTTTTGTAGGGATTTCAATAGATTCACCACCTGTGCCTGAATCGATACATCTAACGCAGAAACGGGCTCATCACAAATGATCATTTTCGGCTCAATGATTAACGCGCGAGCAATACCGATACGCTGACATTGTCCACCAGAAAACTCATGCGGATAGCGGTTAATCAAGTTTGGTAAAAGCCCAACTTTCAACATCATAGCTTGCACTTTTTCTTTCACTTCAGCGGCGCTTAAGTGCGGTTGGTAGATCTTTAATGGCTCAGCAATGATTTCACCAATATTCATTCGCGGATTGAGAGAGGCGAGCGGATCTTGGAAAATCATTTGAATATCTTTACGTGTTTCTTTCCATTGTTTCGCTGATTGTTTTCGTAAATTTTTACCAAGCCACAAGATTTCCCCTTCACTCGCTTCGACTAAGCCGATGATGGCACGTGCAAGTGTGGATTTACCACAACCGGATTCACCTACTACACCGAGGGTTTCACCTTCATAAAGCTTAAAGGAAACATCCTTTACTGCTTTTAAGGTTTGAGGTTTGGCGAAGAAAAGGGATTTATCATTTTTAATTTTAAAACTAACGCCTAAGTGATTGACTTCAAGGAGTAATTCTTTGTTATTTGAAACTGTCATAGGGTAAATTTCTCCACGGGTAACCAACAATTGCGTAATTGACCTTCATTAAATGCGGTCAGTTTTGGCGCAGTTTGGCATTGTTCGGTAGCAAATTGGCAACGGGGCGAGAATGGGCAACCTTTTGGCAAATGTAATAAATTCGGCGGATTGCCTGGGATGGTGACCAAGTGTTCTTCATTTCCATCTAAGCGAGGAATTGCATCCATTAAGCCAATAGAATAAGGATGAGTCGGATGATAGAAAATTTGCTCTGCTGTGCCGTATTCCATGGTTCGTCCAGCATACATCACCATGACTTGATCGCAGATACCAGCCACCACACCAAGATCATGGGTAATCATAATAATCGCGGTATTAAACTCACGTTTTAACTCATTTAACAAAGTCATAATTTGCGCTTGAACGGTTACATCCAAAGCGGTTGTTGGTTCATCAGCAATAAGTAGTTTTGGACGGCATAATAAGGCCATCGCAATCATCACCCGTTGACGCATACCACCTGAAAACTCGTGTGGATACATGCCCATGCGTTTTTTAGCTTCTGGCATTTTAACTGCATCTAACATTTTCACGGATTCGGCAAAGGCTGTTTGTTTATCATAGCCCTTATGCAATTGCAGCACTTCCATGAGTTGTTCACCGATTTTCATGTAAGGGTTGAGAGAGGTCATCGGGTCTTGGAAAATCATGGAAATTTGCTCGGCGCGGATTTTATTCAACTCAGCATTCGGTAAATTAACTAATTCTTTACCTTCAAAAATGGCTGAGCCTTCCACTTCACCGTTGGCTGCCAATAAACCCATTAAAGCAAAGGCCGTTTGTGACTTGCCTGAACCACTTTCACCTACAATACCGAGCGTGCTTCCTGCATTCAGCGTGAAGTTTAAATCATTCACCGCTGTGACGACACCATCCGGTGTTTTGAAGCGAACGTAGAGATTTTTTACATCTAATAAAGGATTCATGATTCGCTCCTATCTATCTTTCGGATCGAGTGCATCACGCAACCCGTCACCGATAAAGTTAAAACAAAATAGGGTAAGGCAAAGGAAAAATGCCGGGAAAATTAATAGCCAAGGCGAGACTTCCATTTGTGCTGCTCCATCACTTAATAGTGCGCCCCAGCTACTCATCGGCTCTTGTGTTCCTAAGCCTAAGAAACTTAAGAATGATTCGAAAAGAATAAGTCCAGGTACTTCAAGCGAGGCGTAAACTGCCACTAAGCCCAATACATTTGGAATGATGTGCTTAAAAATGATTTGGCGACGAGACACGCCACAAACGATGGCGGCTTCGACGAATTCTTTATTTTTCAAACTAAGCGTTTGACCACGTACGATACGAGCAAGACCAAGCCAAGCAATCGCCCCGATTGCGATAAAAATTAAGAAAATGTTTTGGCCAAAAAGAGTCACCAACAAAATGACGAAAAACATAAATGGAAATGAGCTGAGAATCTCTAAAAAGCGCATCATTAACATATCTGTTTTACCGCCTACATAACCAGAAATAGCCCCATAAATTGTGCCGATAGTCACGGAAATGAAAGCACCAGCAATACCAACCAATAAGGAAATACGTCCACCGATAGCAGTACGTACCAACAAGTCTCGACCCGAGGCATCGGTACCGAAGAAGTGATAGCCTTCCATTGTTGGTGCGGCGCTCATCATATTCCAATCGGTATCTTCATAGGTAAATGGGAAGAACCAAGGCGCTACGGTAATAAATATAATAATAAATGCCAAAATAATTAGACTGGCAACGGCCGCTTTGTTGCGGAAAAAACGGCGTTTCGCATCTTGCCATAGACTGCGGCCTTCCAGTTGCATTTCTTCAATACGGTCAGCCACTTGTTCCACAAAATCCGCATTTTTCTGATTAATCGGCTGAGTACGATAATCTGTCATAACTTATCCTTAATAACGAATTTTTGGATCGATGATGGCGTATAAAATATCCACAATCGCATTAAATAAAATGGTTAATGTCCCCACTAAAATGGTGAGGCTCAAAACTAAAGAATAATCGCGGTTTAATGCGCCGTTTACAAATAATAACCCCATGCCAGGTAAACCAAATACGCTTTCGATGACCATTGAGCCGGTAATAATCCCTACGAAAGCAGGGCCTAAATAGGTAATCACAGGTAAAAGGGCAGGGCGCAAAGCATGTTTTAAAATGATTCTCGACGTGGAAAGTCCTTTAGCTTTGGCGGTTCGAATAAAGTTGGAATGTAACACTTCAATCATCGAGCCACGCATGATACGCGCAATCCCTGCAACGTAAGCGATAGTTAAGGAGGCTACAGGTAAGATCATGTACATGGCGGTACCGCCATTCCAACCGCCAGCTGGTAGCCATCCTAAATAAATGGCGAAAATCAGCACCAAGACTGGCGCAAATACGAAGCTTGGCATAATGACCCCAAGCATCGAGAAACTCATCAAAATATAATCCCAACGGCTATTTTGATTGAGCGCGGCAAGCGTACCCGCTGTGACACCTAATACTACCGCAAAGGCGAAAGCGACCATCCCTAATTTTAAGGAAACAGGGAAGGCTGATGCGATTAAATCATTGACCGATTGATCTTTATATTTAAAAGAGGGACCAAAATCGCCTTTGGAAAGATTTTCCAAATAAAGGAAATATTGTTTATATAATGGTTCATTTAAATGATACTTCGCTTCGATATTAGCCATGACTTCTGGCGGATAAGCGCGTTCAGAAGTGAACGGGCTGCCAGGGGCGAGACGCATCAAAAAGAAAGAAAAAGTAATCAAAATAAACAGCGTCGGCAAGGCTTCCAACAGCCGTTTAAAAATAAACTTGAGCATAACAACTCCAACCAAAATGGGCGAAAAGTGCGGTCAAAAAACACGACGATTTTTAACCGCACTTAAATACTAGCAACGAATTAATGTTTAATAATATAAAGGTTGCGTAAGTAAATGTGATCTTGTGGATCTTTGCCTGAATAGCCTTTTACGTAAGGTTTCACTAAGCGTGGATTCACATAGTTAAAGATTGGCACGATACCGAAATCTTTTGCAAGAATTTCTTCGGCTTTCGCGTAGGCTTTTGCACGACCTTCCGCATCCGTTGCGACATAAGATTCAGCAATGGCTTTATCGTATTCAGGGTTCGCATATTTCGCGGTATTGTTACTCGAATTAGATAAGAAATAGTTGCCGAATGTTGTTGCTTGGTTGTAATCCGCATTCCATCCTGCACGTGCCGCGTCATAACGACCTGCACGACGGCTATCAATGTAAGTTTTCCACTCTTGGTTTTCTAATTTCACATCAATTAAACCTTTGGTGTTCGCTTTCCACATAGATGCCGCAGCAATGGCCACTTTTTTGTGGTTTTCATTGGTATTGTAAAGAATACTGAATTTCAACGGATTCGCTTTGCTGTAACCAGCTTCCTCTAAGAGTTTAATGGCTTCTTCATTACGTTGTGCCATTGGTTCTTTTGAATAAGCAGGTTGTTGAATGAGGTGACCTTCTTCGATGTAAGTTGGGGTAAACACATAGGTTGGTGTTTGACCTTGGCCTAAAACTTTATCGGTGATCACATTACGATCAAGGGATAAGTTCAAGGCTTTACGAACATTCACGTTATCAAAAGGTGCTTTCTTATTGTTTAACTCGTAAGAATAGGTCGCAAGAGTTCGTGTCGTGAATACTTCACCAGGTAACTCTTTTTGTAATTTAGCGAATTGTTCTGGCGGTAAGGCGTAGCTCGTTATATCTAAATCGCCTGCACGATAACGCGCCACATCGGTACTAGGGTTTTCAATCGCAAGGAATGTTGCACTGTTAATTACAGTCTCCTTATCGTTCCAGTAGAGTGGGTTGCGTTCAAATTCGATTTTTTCGTTAATAATGTGGTTAGCCAGTTTATATGCACCATTACCCACGTAGTTTTCTTTTTTCACCCATGCATCACCCAATTTTTCGACCACTTTTTGTGGTAATGGCAATAAGGATTGGTGAGTCGTTAAACTAACCGCATAAGGCACAGGATTGGTCGCATGAACCACAAAAGTGTAATCATCTTTTGCTTCCACGCCTAATTCAGCCGGTTTTTTCTTACCGTCAATAATGTCTTGTGCATTTTCTACTTGTAAGTAACTTAAGTAACTTGCATAAGGCGCTGCAGTTGCAGGATCCACTAAACGACGCCACGCAAACACGAAATCGTGCGCAGTAACGGGATCACCGTTTGACCATTTAGCATCTTTACGTAAATGGAATGTCCAAGTTTTGAAGTCAGGTGTATTTTCCCAGCTTTCAGCTACACCCGGTTGAAGTTTACCTTCAGAGTCTGAGGTGACTAAGCCTTCAAGTAATTGATAGGCAACGTTAGATTCTGGCACACCTTCGGTTTTTTGTGGGTCAAAACTTTGTGGTTCAGCCCCATTATTGAGCACGATATGCTGTTTTTCATCTAATTGTGTTCCCTCAGGCACTATAACTGCTTGCGCAGAATAGGAAAGAGCAAGAGCGATTGCAGAGAAGAGTAGTTTGTGTTGCATTTGAGCCTCCTTGTCATTAGGCGATATTTTTATAAAGAGTCTTCCACTTATTAGCTCAAAAATTCATTTTTGTAAAGATTTGTCAGGAAATTATTTGAAGAAAAATTGAGTTTTGTGATTTGTGTCTAATAAATCGCTAAAAAAATTGCTAAAAGTGATGATATGAGAGGGGAAATCTAGGATGTATTGGTTTTTCCTATCGTAAATATTTTCCTGGATAAATTGCCCTTTTAAAGTTAATTGTGCTATCGTAACCTGATTAGATTTAAACAAGTCCATTCAAGGAGAATACAATGACAACACAGTTAGATTCACTTCGTAATATGACCGTCGTCGTAGCGGATACTGGCGATATTGATGCAATCAAAAAATACCAACCACAAGATGCAACAACAAACCCATCTTTAATTTTAAGTGCTT
>OGEI01000764.1_pt1 | contig 16701 bp, 6 predicted proteins | sample 1570631 | NCBI WGS metagenome assembly OGEI01 (sample SAMEA2582139, study PRJEB24529) | metagenome | biome: Human gut stool | place: China | collected 2011
CTGCATACCTGAGTAGAGGTGTGTCATCAGGGAGTATCCGGCCTTATGGGCTTCCATGACCTCTTCGCAAATGGCATCCGTATGCCCGACGGATGGAATTATTTGTTTTTCTTTCAATAGTTTACCCAGGTAGAGGGCACCGTCGAGTTCGGGTGCTATACTCCAACGAATGATATCGTCAGTGGCATTCAATATGCTGGTATAATGTTCGGGAGTCGGTGCCTTCAGATTGGCGGGATCTTGCGCACCACGTTGGCTATAGGCGAAGTACGGACCTTCCAGATGAATGCCCAGAAACTTTGCACCTTTCGTGTTTTGTTTTTTTGCTTGGCGGTAGATTTCAAATGTGTGGAAGAGTTCTTCGTCAGGACAGGTCAGCGTGGTGGGTAAAAGGGCGGTTGTACCATAGCAGGCATGTGTGTTGGCTACGGTCAGGTAAGCATCTACCGTACCGTCCATGAAATCGGCACCTCCGGCTCCATGTGTATGAAGGTCAATAAACCCGGGAGATATATACTGCTGGTCAGCATCGATGATTTCATCGATATCATCCGATGACGGATGGCCTGTGCCGATAGCAGTTATCTTATCATTTTCAATGATGATATAACCATCTTCCAGAATCTTGTCGATCTGGATTAATTTTCCGTTGGTGATGAGCCTGCGGACTACTTTTTTTTCGTGTGATGCTGATATTGTATTCATATGGCACTGTTTTTATTGTTCAAACAGTACAAAGTAAGTAGAATGAATCTTCTTTTTATGTGCTGATTGCGAAATAAAATCCTCAAAAAACGAACGGACCGGATAGAAAGTCGGTACATCTTTTATTTGTTTTTAGAAGTAAATCGTTTCCGATATTGAAAGGGGGTCATTTCCTTTACCTTTGTAAATGTTCGGGAAATGTTCTTGTAATCCGTAAAACCGACTTTAGCAGCGGCTTCTACCAATGGTAGATCAGTTGTAACCAATAAATCGGCAAATTTTTCTATACGCAGTTCCTGAATATACTGGCAGACAGATGTACCTGTTTCCCTTTTGAACTTTTTCTCCAGAACACGTCTTGAAAAGGGGACCATCCGGATAAGGTCGTCTATAGATAGGGGATCCCGGTGGTTGTTATCTATATAATGCAACAGTTGTTCGATATATTTGTCGGAAACGGCAAAGCGTTCGGTGGAAGCGCGAGGGACGATTCGTACTGGCTTTATGATTATATCGACGGGGGTAACGATCTTTTTTTCGATGAATTGGTGAATCAGTTTCCCTGCTTCATAACCTCCGTTCTTGATATCCAGTTCTATGGATGACAATTGGGGGTCGGAAATATTACACAGCAGTTTGTCATTATCTACTCCCAGGACTGCAATTTCCTCCGGAATGCTTATATCATACATTTTACAGACTTCGGTGATTTGCAATGCATAATAATCGTCACAAGCGAAAAGAGCTACCGGTTTTGGCAGGCTTTGTAGCCATTTGCTTACGAGTTCAACATCAAAACTCCACTTTTCACTGGGTATCCGTTTCCGGTTACTGAACTCATAAACGTCATAGCCCTGATTGCTGACAGCTTTCTTAAAGCCTTCGCCTCGTTCACGTCCCCATACTGTATCCGTCAGCCCATAATAGGCAAACGATTTATATCCTTTGTGCAGGAAAAAGTTTGCTGCTATTACACCGGTTCCGAAATAGTCACCAGTCAGGTTAGAGATACCGGGGCTTCGTTCTTTGTAATTTTGGACAATGATCGGTATGTGCAACTGGTTCAGTACAGACAGGTCTATATCTGTGAATTGGGCGATGATGGCATCCGCTCCCCATTTCTTTGCCCACTCCACGACTCCTTCATCACCGTAAAGCTCCCTGAAATACAAGGGCATCCGGTAAAAAGCCCAGGGGCCTACTTCCTTTGCATATCTGACTACATTTTCCAGAAGTGATCTGCTATAGCCACTGGAAAAATCGGTTAACAGTAATATCTTTATCATGTCATGGTGTTCATTACGCAGTGCTATCTTGTTCCAAAATTATAGAAATATTTTTTGCTTTAGGTAAGTATTCTCAAGTATTTTTATGAATAGTACTTGGTTGTATGTCTGTGATGGCAAGCTTATCTCTCGCCTTAAGGCTTTTTGGCATATTCTTATTTTTTTAAGATCCTTTGATTTTGCTTGTGTATTAAAAGATTTATAAAGATATTTGCCCCTTGATTTTCGGTTTAAACAAGAAAATGATTGAGGGGGTATGTTAAAGCGATTTATTTTAATCATCGGATGTCTCATCTGTATGTTTCAGGTAGTAACGGGGCAAGTCACTACCTCCGGTTTGTCCGGGCGGGTAATTTCTGAAGGGGAAGCACTGGCCGGTGCTACGGTTTTGGCTGTTCATCAGCCGACAGGTACCCGTTATGGGACGATAACTAACCTGGAAGGGCAATACTTTCTTCAGGGCTTGTATACAGGCGGGCCTTATAAGGTGGAAGTTTCCTATGTAGGATGCCAGCCGGTCTGCTATACCGATTTGCGGCTTGTTCTGGGCGAGACGTATGTGCTAAATGTATCCCTTGAAGAATCGACCGAACTGTCGGAGGTGGTTGTTACTGCCAGCCGACGTCCTTTTGCCAGTACGAAGACAGGTGCTTCCAACCATATCAACTCCCGCCAGATCGCACAGACTCCTAATATCGGGCAGACATTGGACGGACTGGTCAAATACTCTGCTTATGCCAATGGGGGAACTTATGCTTTTGGTGGACGCGACCAGCGCCAGAACAGTTTTACTGTCGACGGAGCCAGCTTCAACAATAATATGGGACTGGGAAATTTCCTGTTAGGAAGTAAACCGATCTCTACCGAAGCGTTGGAAGAGGTACAGATCAATATCGCCCCTTTCGATGTGCGCCAGAGCAACTTTGTGGGCGGTAGTATTAATGCTGTCACTAAAAGCGGAACCAACCAGTTCAAAGGCAGTGGTTATACCTATATAAGGAATGAGAAATTGCGGGGGAATACGGTAGACGGATTCGATCTCGGCGAACGTGCGGAAGAAGCCGCTTATATTTATGGGGTGACGCTGGGCGGGCCTATCATTAAGAACAAACTTTTCTTCTTCATCAATGGTGAGATGGATAATTCCCCTAAGCCGATGACCAAGTACACCTATTCGACGGATGGGGTCAGGGATGATGCCAACCTTATTTCGCGGGTAACAGAAGCTGATATGGCGGCCTTTTCCTCCGTTTTGAAGAACCGCTACGGCTATAATACCGGTTCATGGACAGATTTCTCCGGTGGTGAGAAAGCCTACCGGGCTCTTGTGCGCCTCGACTGGAATATTAATCAGGCTCATAAACTGATGTTCCGCTATAATTATACACAAAACAGCGTTTATAATCCTGTCTACAGCAATGGCCGCGGAGGTGAAGTAGCCATGAACGGTGCCCGTATCGGTCCGTACAGTATGTCTTTCCGCAACTCCTGTTACACGGTCGATAATAATCTCTTTTCTCTCACGGCTGAACTTAACAGTACGCTGGGAAGAAATAAATATAACAAGTTCTCCATTTCCTATACTTCTGTCGAGAATAATCGCCGGAAAGCGATCGACGGAGGGCCTTTTCCTACTATCGATATCATGAAGCCTATCGAGGGCGGAAGCCTTTATACCTTTATGAATGCAGGTTACGACCAGTATGCCTGGAATAACGGTGTGCTCGATAAGACCCTTTCGATAAGCGATAACTTTTCCTACAATTTGGGACGTCACAGCCTGACTACCGGACTTTCGTTCGATCTGATCAATGTATCCAACTCTTATATGAGGAGCGGACTCGGTTATTACCGTTACAACAGTTACGAAGATTTTGTGAATGAAGTAGCTCCCTCTGTTTATACGCTTACTTACTCACTTACCGGTGGTGACAGTCCTACCGCCGAGGTCAAAATGGGGCAGTTTGCCGCCTATCTGCAGGACGAGCATAATGTGAGCGACCGCCTGAAGCTGATCTACGGCCTCCGTATCGACCTGCCGATCTACCTCAGTGATAAGCTGCTTAACCCGGCCGTAGCCGGACTCGACTTTGACGGCCGCCGTCTTTATGCCGATGCATGGCCTGCAACTCAAGTGCTATTCTCTCCCCGTGTAGGATTTAACTGGGATATTCTGGGCGACCAGTCGCTTAAGCTACGCGGAGGAACAGGCATTTTTACGGGACGCATGCCGCTCGTATTTCTTACCAATATACAGAGTAACAGCGGTATGATACAAAATACCGTTACTTATACCGAAAAGGATAACCAGGCCGCACTCGATAAGCTGGCCGGCGGTATCCGTTCCGCTTCCGAGGTGATCCAACTGCTCGATCTCCCCACAGAGCCCGGTACTGTCAACTCCCTGGCTACGCTCGACAAAGATTTCAAGCTCCCTCAGGTATGGAAAACGTCTATCGCTGCCGATTATCGGTTGCCACTCCCGTTCGATGCCAACTTCACATTCGAAGGTATCTTTATAAAGGATATCAATGCGATTGTGCAGAGTAATTATAATGTGATCTCGCTGGATAACGGGAAGATGCAGCGTTTCAGCGGCCCTGACAACCGTTATTTCTATCCGGGCGGTGCTGATAATAAGGTATTGGCGAAAAACAGCGATGCGTTGGTGATGAGCAATACCTCCAAAGGATACAGTTACACCTTGAATACCTCCTTGCAGGCCAGCCCTGTGCGGAACCTGGATCTTCTTGTGTCGTACACGTATACCGGCTCCAAGAGCCTGTTCTATAACCAAGGCAATGACCCTATATCTTCCTGGAAGAACCAGATGTCTGTCGACGGCCCTAATAACCTCTTCCTTCAGAACCCGTCTTTCCTTGCTTCGCCCAGCCGTGTGGTTGCTTCTGTCAACTATACGATACCTTATGCCCGCAAGCATATGGCTACTTCGGTGGCTCTGATCTATACGGGTGAACGTACCGGCAGTTACACCTATTGCTATACTGGCGATATGAATAACGACGGAGTGAGTAATGATCTTCTCTATATCCCCAAGACAAAGGATGAGTTGACTTTTACGGATAAAAAGGATAAGGACAAAGTAATCTTTACCGCAGCAGAGCAGGCGGATGCTTTCTGGAACTTCGTGAACCAGGATCCATATCTCAGCAAACATAAAGGGGAATATGCCGAGGCTTTCTCTGCTTTTAATCCCTGGGCGCATCGTTTTGACCTGCGTATCCTGCAAAACTTCAGTGTGCAGGCCGGCAAACAGAACAATACATTGCAGATCAGCCTTGATATACTGAATGTGGGCAACCTGCTTAACAACTCATGGGGACTTTATAAGTCGGCGGCCAAGTCCGGTGGCGGTCGTATCCTGGAACGTAAAGGCGTAACGGCCGATAACGTTCCCCTCTACAATATGACCCACTATGTGGAAGATGGGCAGTTACTGCTTCCCACTCAAACTTTTAGTGCTGTTCAGAGTAGCAGTAACTGCTGGCAGATGCAGATCGGCATACGTTATATGTTCAATTGATACCGGTGACGATCATTCGCTGGCTTTCTCCGGATCGGGAGCTACGTAGGTCAGTATCTGGCCGCTCAGTTGCAGCAGGGATACTTCGCAAAGTTTGGTAGAGTATTCCGCGATAGACTGGCGTTCTTCTGCTTCCAGCAAACTGTTCTGTGCTTCACGCAGTTCGATACCCGACAGCTCACCCAGCTTATAGCGGTCGATGGCGATACGGTAGTTCTCCTGTGCGACAACCAGGTTCTCTTTTTCCAGGCTCCACAGGTCGAGGTTGTTCTGGTAAGCCATCCACAGGTTACTCATATCGGCACGTAAGGCGAGTTCCAGTTCCTGCATGCGCAGTTCCTTGTTCTCGATCTCGATACGGGCGTTCCGGCGTTCGCGGCGGCGGTTCAATCCATCGAACAGGCTCAGTCCGACGGTTATACCGTAATTCAGACCCAAACGTTGCTGCAGGTCGGTGGTGCCTACTTCATACCAGTTGGCGGTGTAGCCATAACCGGCATTCAGTTTGACGTAAGGGTAATTGCGGCTTTTCACCTTTTTATAATCCAGTTCGGAAAGCGTCTTGTTCTTCTGGGCGATCAGCAGGGAAGCGTTCGACTCGATCGTGCTTTTCCATAGCTCCACTTCATCCAGGAAGATATTCGGATAGATTACTGAGTCTTTGACTGCGATGTTTTCTTCTACATTCTCGAGTGCCATCAGTTCGTTGAGCCGGATGCGTGAGGTGTTGACTACTTCCAACTGATTCAGCACCTTCGAACTGTCGGAGTTGAAATCGACTTGTGCCTGCTGCAAGTCCATACGCGAACCGGAACCGATATGGTAGCGTTCTTCTGCAATACGGACACGTTCGCGGGAAAGATCGAGGGACGAACGCAGGTTACGCAGGCGGATATTCTGGCGTATCCGGTTGTAATATTCGGTAGACAGGTCGGCCACGAAATCCTCTATCGTCATGCGTGTATTCAGTTCGCCCATCCGTTGCAATTCCTTCAGGCGGGAGTATTCGGCCTGTATGCCGAAACCGTCGAACACAGTCCAGTTCACGTTCAGGCCGATATTGCCAGTTTCACTGTTTACGCCGTTTTGTTTTTCCGTTGTGCCGTCCATCAGCTTGTTGCGGTTGTTGTTGACCGATCCGCTGAACCCGCCGCTCATATCTACGGTAGGCAGGTAGCCGGCATTGCCCGGTGTGGCGTTATTATCGTTTATCTGTTGTTCGTTACGTATAATCCGGATGGAGTAGTTGCGTTCCAGTCCGGTTTCGATACATTCTCTGAGGCTGTATACATCCTGCGCCTGTACGCCCAGGTAGCAGGAAACAGCCAGTATGATCATTGCTACTCTTTTCATTTTTTCTTTGCTCTGTCTGTTGAGATAAAACTATACATTGCCGGGACGATGAATAAGGTAAGGAAGGTAGATACCAACATACCGCCTACAACGGCAATACCCATCGCAATACGTCCCTGTGCCCCTTCGCCTGTTGCATATACTAGCGGAACCAGTCCGAGGATCGTGGATACACTGGTCATCAGGATCGGACGCAAACGCTGTGTAGAAGCCGAACGGATCGCTTCCGCCATGCTTAGTCCCGCCTCCTGGCGTTGGTTGGCAAATTCCACGATCAGGATACCGTTCTTTGCCACCAGCCCGATCAGCATAATGATACCGATCTGACTGAATATATTCATCGTGATACCCGAATAACTCATAAACATCAATGCCCCCGCAATGGCCAACGGCACGGTGAACATCACCACCAACGGGTCTTTGAAGCTCTCGAACTGGGCGGCAAGCACCAGATAGATCATCAGCAATGCCAGGATCATGGCGAACATCAGGCTGGAAGAACTCTCGCGGAACTCCTTCGACTCGCCCGACAAGGCTGTACGGAAGCTGTTATCCAATGTCTCTGATGCGATACGATCCATTTCGTCCAGACCGTCGCCGATCGTATAGCCTTTGTTCAGACCGCTGGAAACGGTTGCCGAAACGAAACGGTTGTAGCGGTACAACTGTGGCGGGGCTACGTCTTCATGCAGTGCTACCAGGTTGTCCAGCTGGATCATCTCCCCGTTATCGCTGCGTACATAGATGGATTTCAGGTCGAGCGGCGTGTTACGCTGCTGGCGGTTGATCTCGCCTAATATCTGGTATTGTTTACCGTTCATATAGAAATAACCCATACGCTGCCCGCTTAACGCATACTGCAATGTCTGGGCGATGTTGCGGGTACTTACTCCCAGGGAAGAAGCCTTGTCGCGGTCGATCTCGATACGCGTCTCCGGCTTGGTGAACTTCAGGTTCACGTCTGCCATCTGGAATACGGGGCTTTCGTTTACCTTCAGCATGAATTCGGGCAGATGTGTCGCCAGTTTCTCCAGGCTCGGCGCCTGCAATACGTATTGCACGGGCATACCTCCGCGTCGTCCTCCGAAAGTGGACTGCTGCTGTACGAATGCACGCGCCTGCGTCTCTTTCCTTACGGCGGCCGATAGTTTCTCAGCTATTTCCATCTGTGAACGTTCACGTTCCTGGATATCCGGAAGGATTACACTGATATTGGCGTTGCTGCTGGATGAACGGTTGGTCAGGAACTTACGTTCGGGAGCGATCGAGTCGGCCAGTTCCGCTATCCGGTCGGAATAATCGCGGATAAACTCGAAGGTGGCTCCCTCCTGGGCACGCATATTGATCGAGATAGACGAACGGTCTTCCAAAGGAGAGAGTTCCGAGCGGATCGTCGTCCAGAAATACCCGATCGAACCGAACAGGATCACCACGATAGGGATAGCCCACCATTTATGGCTCAGGAAATAGTTGAGCGACCGGGAATATATATTATTCAACCCTTCGAAGAAAGGTTCGGTCTTCACATACAGCCAGTTCTTCTTTTCGCGCCTGCGCAGCAGCTTGGTGGCAAGCATCGGTGTAAAGGTCAATGCCACAAAGGAAGAAATAGCAACGGAACCGGCAATCACGATACTGAACTCCTTGAACAAACGTCCGGTCATACCTTCCATAAACACGATGGGAAGGAATACGGAAATCAGGGTGACCGTCGTGGATATTACCGCAAAGAAAATCTCCTTCGAACCTTCTATCCCCGCCTCCTTCGGGTTCATCCCCTTTTCGATACGGACATAGATATTCTCGGCCACCACGATCGCATCGTCCACCACCAACCCTACCGAAAGCACGACGGCCAGCATGGTCAATACATTGATGGAGAAGCCGGAGATATACATCACAAAGAAAGCACCGACCAACGATACCGGAATAACGACACACGGCACCAGCGTCACACGCCAGTCGCGCAGGAACAGGAAGATAATCAGCACCACCAGGGCGAATGCCACATAGATCGTCTCTTCCACCTCATAGATAGAAGCACGGATGAAACGGGTATTGTCGTACACCATTTCGATCGTGACATCCTCCGGAAGGTCTTTCTTCAGCTGTTCGATACGCCGGTAAGCTTCGTCGGCAATCTCTATATGGTTGGCTCCCGGCTGGGGGACGATCACGTCGATCACCATCGGCTCGCCATTCTTACGTAATATACTGCGCAGGTCTTCCGGTGCCAGTTCCGCCCGCCCTACATCCTTGAAGCGGACGATATTGTTGCCGTCTTCCTTGATGATCAGGTCGTCGAACTCTTTTGCCGTATGCATCAATCCCAAGGTACGGATAGACAGGTCTATCGTATTTCCTTCGATACTACCGGAAGGTAGCTCCACGTTTTCCGCATCCACCGCATTCTTCACATCCAGCGGGGTGACACCGTAACCTGCCATCTTGATCGGGTCGAGCCACAGGCGCATGGAATAACGTTTCTGTCCCCAGATATCCACACTACTCACATTCGAGATCGTTTGCAGGCGCTCTTTTACCGTCAGCTCGGCGATCTCACTCAGTTCCATCAGCGAACGCCTGTTGCTCTGGATACCGATCTGCATGATCGGTGACGCATCGGCATCGGCTTTCGATACGGTTGGCGGGTCACAGTCGCGCGGCAGGTAGCGTTGGGCACGCGAAACCTTGTCGCGCACGTCATTGGCAGCCGTTTCCATATCTACCGACAATTCGAACTCGACGGTGATACGACTGCTACCCTGGCTACTGACGCTACTCAGCGAACGGATACCCGGTATACCGTTGATATTCTGCTCCAACGGTTCTGTGATCTGGTTCATGATAACCTCGGCATTCGCTCCCGGATAGGAAACGTTGACCGAGATAATGGGCTGGTCTACACTGGGGAACTCGCGAACCCCCAGGAACTTGTAGCCGATCATACCGAACAGCAGGATGACAAGCATCATTACTGTCGAGAGAACCGGCCTGTTTATACTGGTTTCCGATATATTTGCCATAGGGGAATTTAATACAGATTATCAATAGTAACTTTCATACCGGTACGAAGTTGCATCACACCGGTAGTGATCAATGTGTCGCCCGGCTGTACACCGTCGAGCACCTGCACACGGCTTTCCGTACGCAGCCCGATCGTGACTTCGGCCGGTTCGGCCACTCCACCCTTATACAGGTAGACCACATTCTTTCCCATTTCAGGGATCAGCGCCTCGCTCGGGATGGCCAAAGCATTCTTTATCTCGCGTTTGGTGATCTCCACAGAAGTATAACGTCCGGGGAAGATCGACTCGTTGGTGTTCGGGTAAGTGGCACGCACCTTCAGGGTACGGGTCGTCATATCCACTTTACTTTCTACGGCATATACTTTGGCGTTGTAATCGCGCATCTTGCCGTTGGAGTCTTCCAGGCGGAACACGATGGAAGTACCGTCGGTTACGTCGGTCGCATAGTTCTCCGGGATAGAGAACTCGATCTTCAGCGGCGATATCTTCGTCAGCTTGGTGATGAAAGTAGTAGGGGAGACATAAGCGCCTTCACTGACCGAGCGAAGACCGATGATACCGTCGAACGGCGCACGCAATTCTGTCTGTAAGATATTAGCCTTCACCAGGTCGATGTCGGCCATCAGTTTTTCGTATTCGGTAGTAACTTGCTCGTAGGCTTCCTGGCTGACGGCATCTTTTTCCAACAGGGTACGTTGGCGATATACCCGGTCTTTAGCCAGCGGAATCTGGGCTTCCAGTTTCCTGAGTTGGGCTTGCAGCGGTTTGTCGTTGATCTTTGCCAGCAGGTCGCCTGCTTTCACATGGGTACCTTCGGTGAAATAGATATTCACCACTTTCCCGGACGACTCGAAGGATAAGTCTACTTCTTCGTCGGGAATGATACTGCCGGTGCTAATGACTTTGTCGGTTAGCGATTGGAATTTCAACACTTCAGCGTTAATGTTAAGTACCTGCTTCCTTACGCTTGTTCCCGGTGCGGGAACAACTTCGGTTGCCTTACCGGATGCTGTCAACTTGGTCTTAATCTGTGGATAGGCAATCATTCCTGCAATCAGCAGAAGGATTGCGGCGGTTACGCCCCACTTCACTCTCTTCGTCATATTTTCAATGGTATCTACTTTAAAACTTATCAATAGGTTTGTAAATATACACAACTCAATCGGAATATAGACAAGAGTAAAAAGAAAAGGTTTAACGGGGCAATTGTAAAAAGTTTTGGCATATTAGCCTTCATTGCCTTCATATAGGAAGATGTCCTTTGATATACAATTGATGTTAGATGAACCCGCTTTTTTGTTTTGCCTTCATACGGCTTTCATTCCGGCTTCATGTGTCTCGTCTTGATTTTGGTTGACTGTGTCCCGTCCTGAAATAGGTTGTCTCGTCTTTGTTTTGGTTGGGCAATATCTCTGCTCCGTTGCTTTTGAGTCTGTGCCGGAAGCTAAGGTTCTTATTCGGGAAGAGTAAGGTCTTAGCATAGGACAATTAATAATTTTACTCCGCTATCTTTAATATGTAATGCATGCTTTACGAATATGTAAAGCTAGAGTTTCTAAAAAGTAAGGCATGCCTTTCTTATTTGTAAAGTATATATTTCTAATATAAAAGTAAGGAGAAAAGGTAATATTTGTAGGGAGTAAAAAGGTTAGTTTTCCCGTGCCGGGAGCTTAGTTCTTGTGAGCGATTTTATTGGGATGGTGAAGAAGGTTGCGGATGCCTTGTGTAATGCCCGGGAAGAAGAATAAAAGGCTGATGGGATGAAGCCGGAATGAAGGCCGTATGAAGGTGAAACAAAAAGTGGGTTCATGCTGGATGGATTGTTATTCAATTCATGTAATGGTGTATGAACCCATGAAGGCTAAATGAGGAAAACTTTTTCTGTGGGGAGAAAACGATAAATGAACCGGAAAAACGACAGAGAAAGAGTTGCATATTTGTGTAATATATATTAACGTACGCGTACTTATTATTAATGTATCAGGTAAATAGAAAAGATGATAAAAGTAAGAATGAAATAGAGAATTAAAAATGCTATATATGATTTGTAAAACAAGGCTTAATGCCTAAATATAGTATGACTAAAAAAAAGGATCGTTTAAATACGCCAACAAAATTAATTATAACTTTTGAAACCACAATTCTTTTCCAATTATTTTTTCCTTTGGTATCTTCTTTCTTATCAACGCAATAGCAAAGTCAGTACAAAAATCGGCATTTAGCTTACCAATTGCTTTAAGGCCAAAATTATTGACTAGAATAAACGATCCTTTTAGTTAGTCATTTGCTTTGAAAGGACGTTCGCAAAGAAGAAAAGAACTATTTCATTAACACTATTATTAATATTAAAATTTAGATTATGAACAAAAAGTTTTCTACGCTTGTGGCTACGCTACTGCTGAGTGGTGCGCTAGTCTCCGTGAATGCTACAGATGTGAAGACATTGGCTGATTTTAAGGCTGATGCGACGACGTATACTGTAACAAATATGGGAGACAGTAAAATTGATTTCTTGGCTGATATTTCTTTAGATGAGAGTACTCCTTATCTGTTAATTGATCAGAATAATCTGATTATCGATGGACATGGTAAGATATTTACAGGCCGTTTGGTTATTACAGGTGAAAATGTAACTGTAAAAAACCTTACTATTCTTAATAAGACAACAAGTAATGCATCTTCTTATCATAAGAATGCTATTACGGTAGTTTCTTCTTCAGTAACAATTATTGATAATAATATTATTTGTGATGGAGGAGTTAATTTATTGGCAAATGGTATTTCTATTTTCCCGACAGATGCAGATGCCAAAATTGTAGTAAAAGGAAATGTATTTAAGAATGCCAAGACTATAAACGATAAATGGCAGTCTTCCGCAATCATCGTAGCTGAAGATATTGCTTTACCTACAGGGGGTGAAACAAAGAGTGCCGAACTCACTGATTTTGATGTAGCTTCAATTAGCAATAATACTTTTGAGAATTGTGCTGTCGATTATTTGTATAAAGACTATGCTACAGATGATAACAAAGGTTATAAATCAGTTCAGGTGACTCCTGTTAAAGGTACAAATGGAGAATATCTAAATGCGGACTATATTAAGGCTCTTGTAACTAGTACACCGGCTGATGCAGATGTTATTTTTAATGGTTCAAGTGAAGATTTATTAGAAGCTTTGGCCGATGTAGATGTAACTGCAGCTAATGTAGCTATTGAATGTACTGACAATAACGTACTGTATGGTGAAGCAAAGAATCCTAATAACGGAAAGTTACCTGTAATTGCAGCTGTTGCTCCGGCAAAATCAGACGTATTTGGTTATGCATTGGAGGAAAAAGAAACTTCAGACTATAGTATGTTAATTCTTAGCAGTGCAAATGGTTTCGCATATATTATTAATATTGATGGAACAAATACTGCAAGCGCAACTGCGGCAACTGAAACAAATATCAAAGAATACGCAACTAATCCTGCTGCTTTGTGGAAAATGACAAGAGGCCAGGAGTCTGACGGTAGATATTATTATAAGTTTGTTAATAAGAATGGTGTTCAATTGAAATCTGTAACAAATGCTGGCACAGGAACTAATGGAACTTTCTATCCTGAAAATAATGCTGTATATAATAAAGGTGTCGTTTTTGCTGTTAATGGTTTAACATTAAATGATAACACTCCAGCGAGCTTTGGTCTTTACAAAGCCGGCAACAACGTATTGTCTGTTGCAGACCTGATGTGGTTTGAAAATGACGGTTTCTCCGTAACAATCAAATATCTGAACGAAGATGGTGAATTCAAGAAAGAAGACATCGCAGGTAATCCGTTCCAGAAACATTTGACTCCGATGCATTGGAATGGCAGCAAGTTCGTTGATTTTGGTACTACTACTAAAGATGAGGATAGCTTTTACCTGAAAGATGTAGAAGGTAACTATATTGTTGCCCAGAAGTATGCTTCCAGCGGTTCTGTAACTTCACAGTCTAATTATACATTTACTACAGTTTCAGAAACTGTTTTGACACATGATATTCTGCGTAAAGAAGGTAATTACTTTGGAGAATTCCGTGCTGAAGTATCTGCTAAATATACGGATTATACAAAACTTGAAGCAATTGATGTATTGAGAGTTAATTTGGCAGCAGGTTGGGCTGAAGTTGGTCGTTTAGATCTGGGTACTAAAGAAGTTCCGACATTGGCCGCTTCTGTAAGTACTGTTTTGAAGCCGATCCTGGTTTCTTTGGGTAGCAACAAGGTGGTTGATCCGAAAGACTTCCTGGTAAAAAATAAGTTCTACACTGTAACTAAATTGGATGCTAAAGGTAAAGTCCTTGGCAAATTAGCTGTGGCTGACGATCTGTATAATGGAGATGGCCATACATATTGTGAATTTGTAACGTCTTATGGTAACGTATTGGAAGGTCAGTTCGCTTTAACATATGAAGAAGGTCAGTACGTATTTACAAATCGCGAAGCTCCAAATTACAAATGGTCTTTAGCTGCAAATACTTTGTATGAAGGTGAAAGTGAAAACTTATATGTAAGTGGAAATGTAATTTATAAGATCGAAACTGTTGAAAGTCATAGTTCAAACGATGGTTATGAAACATTGTCTGATGTAAAGAACAATAAGTTCCATATCGGTTTCTCTTCTAATGTATTTGGTGAAAATGCATGGTTTACTGAAAATCATGAAGGAACAGACAATCATACAATCGGTTTGAATATTGATCAGGAAGATGCGTTGATCTTCACTGCAACAGAATATGCTGCTGCTCGTAAGATTGATCACGACAAAGTAAATACGCATAAAGATATATATGTTCCGACAGACTCTATCTATGTAATCAGTACAATGGGTTACTATTCCGGTAAAGATTATAAAGAGACAAAAGATACATTGAAGGTTGTTTCTTACTCATTCGTTAACCAATTCACAGAACCGTTGGTTTATGATAAAAACAGATATGTCTCTCAAGTTTATAAGGATGAAGACACTAAAAAGCGTTATGAATCTGTTGAAGAAGCAGCTAAAGATGCTCAGAAATTTACTTTGCGTGTGGATAACGGTAAGTTGAACTTACGTCCGGTAATTAATGAAGTTGCTTCGATGACAGAAGAACAATATGCTACATGGGGAGATGCTTCTATGTATCAGGTGTTTAATGCTTGGGACGAATATTCTAAAGTATATGCAGGCGATGCAACTAATGGTATTTTGAATACTACTTGGATTTATAACCGTACAGAAAATGACTTGTTCGTAGTAGAACCGACAGAAAAGCCGATGTATCGTCCGGTTGTAAATGCTTTGGATACAATCTCTATTTTCCGTAACGATAATCCGAAATCGATTTTGTTTGAAGACGGTGGTTTCTTAGGAATGGAAAATCTGGCACAATATCCTGCAATTGCTCCTGCAATGGTTGCTGATACAGCTTATGTACGTAACAATACATATCGTCCTCAGTATATGTTGGTAGTAGATCCGAAGATCACTCCGGCTGGTAAATGGTGTCCGATCCACGGTGACGATCCTACATGCCCGGATGCTCACAAGGTTGAATCTAAGGGTTGGGTAGAAGGCCGTTATCTGGTGAACCTGGTTGATACAGCTATTGCATGGGATATTGCAAACAAGCACAAAGACAATAATCCATATATCAATACTGAAAAGTATTATCGTTTAGGTTTTGTTCAGGCTAAGCATATTGAAGACTCTTTGGTTATTGCCAGCACAAACGATACTTTGATGGTAGGTACTGAAGATTACAACCAGGCTAAGTTTGCATTCCGATATGTAGATACAGATGCTAAGTCATTCCGCATCGAAACAGCTAACTATAACAGATTGCCGGGTGCTACCAAAGCTGTACGTGACGGTGAAGGTTATGTAAAATGGATGAACGGTGTAGTAGTTGTTGTTGATGATATCATTGATGGCGATGTATTCAATATGAATGAAGAAGAAGAAGGTATGCCGACAGCTAACGAAGGTGTAAGTACTTCTGATGTATCAGTTATTGCTTCTGAAGGTGAAGTTATCATTAACGGTGCTCAAGGTAAGAAAGTTACTATCAGTAACGTTCTTGGTCAGACTGTTGCTAACACAGTAGTTACTTCTGACAAGGCTACAATCGCTGCTCCTGCTGGTATCGTTGTGGTAGCTGTCGAAGGCGAAGCTGCTGTAAAAGCAATCGTTAAATAAGAAATAATGAAATAATTCTAAAATTACCGCTACGCGGTTGCCGGGTATAGGCGTTGCTTACAGCGTCTATACTCCAACCAATTACCCCGCGACGGGCGAACAAGTAGCCGTATTAATACTAAAGTAATAAAATAAAGTTCATCTGTCAGTACCCCTGTGAAGAGGGAACATGGATAAAAAACAAAGCCCCGGAAGGATTTCCTTCCGGGGCTTTCGTTGTATTGTTTGTTTTCACCAGTATAATATCAATCCTGCAATCCCAGCCAGGAAAATCATCAATATAGGATGAACCTTGAACTTCCAGGTGAGGATGAAGGCGGCACCGAAGATCAGGAAGCTTTTGTAATCGATGAAGTTTTCTTTGTTCATCAGCATTAATGCGGCGGCGGCGATCAGTCCAACCGTTGCAGGGCGCAGGCCGGTGAAAGCGGCAACTACGTATTTGTTGTTCTTGAATTTAGCAAAGAAATAGGAGATTACCAATACCAGGATGAATGAGGGCAGGCAGACGGCAAACGTTGTCAGGCAGGAACCCAGAACAGCCATCACAGGAGAATATCCGGCGTTATGAATAGCTGTGTA
>OGEI01000780.1_pt1 | contig 16409 bp, 8 predicted proteins | sample 1570631 | NCBI WGS metagenome assembly OGEI01 (sample SAMEA2582139, study PRJEB24529) | metagenome | biome: Human gut stool | place: China | collected 2011
CCCGATGTCACCTGCAAGTAATCCAGTTTGATACGGTGCATAGCCGTGCGGTCTTTTCCGGCCAGCATCAACACGTCGTCGTCGTTGATATCTTTCTTACGGTCGGCCAGCTTCAGGAATTCCTGATATACCTTATCCAGTTTTTCCTGGCTCAGTTCCACACCTAAAACGCTCAAACGATGTTTCAGGGCGGCACGTCCGCTACGGGCAGTCAATACGATGGCACTATCGTCGATACCAACGTCTTTCGGATCGATAATCTCGTAGCTCTCACGGTTTTTCAATACACCGTCCTGGTGGATACCTGAAGAATGGGCAAAGGCGTTACGTCCGACGATCGCTTTGTTCGGCTGAACCGGCATGTTCATCAAGCTGGAAACAGTGCGGCTGATACCATAGATCTTGGTTGTATTGATATTGGTTTCAATTTCACGCTCCTTATGGCTGCGGAAGATCATCGCCACTTCTTCCAGAGAAGTATTACCGGCACGTTCGCCGATACCATTGATCGTTACTTCCACCTGGCGGGCACCGTTCAGCACCCCCTGTACGGTATTGGCCGTTGCCATACCCAGGTCGTTATGACAGTGGGTAGAGATGATTGCATTATGAATACCATCCACATGCTCCATCAGGTATTTGATCTTCGCGCCATATTCGTCAGGCAGACAGTATCCGGTCGTATCCGGGATATTCACCACTGTTGCACCGGCTTTGATCACCGCCTCAACGACACGGGCCAGATAAGCATTGTCCGTACGTCCGGCATCTTCGCAATAAAATTCAATATCTTCCACATATCGTTTGGCATATTTGGTTGCAGCGATAGCACGTTCCAGGATTTCATCCTGATTGGAGTTGAATTTATGACGGATATGGTAATCGGAAGTACCTATACCTGTATGGATACGTCCTCGTTTCGCGAACTTCAACGCTTCGGCTGCCACATCGATATCTTTCTCGACAGCGCGGGTCAAGGCACAGATAGTAGGCCATGTAACGGCTTTCGATATTTCAACCACACTGTTGAAGTCGCCCGGGCTGGATACCGGAAACCCTGCTTCAATCACATCCACTCCCAGTTCTTCGAGTGCTCTGGCAACCTGGATCTTTTCAATACTGTTCAACTGGCACCCCGGCACTTGTTCACCATCTCTCAATGTGGTGTCGAAAATAAATAATCTGTCTGACATAATCTTATACTCTTAAATTTGTTTATACTCTTGTTTGTATCCATAAAAAAAGCCCTTCTCACAAGGAAGTGAGAAAGGCTCTTTTATATCTTCATGCATCAGAAAAGCACGTACAGTCTCACTTCCTATCCCGTTCCCAGAGTAGAATAATGTTTAGAGAAATAATGAGACTATTTGCTATGTTCTGTTTCATTGTCTTTTCTTATTTAACGCTGCAAAGATACAGCCTTTTTCTAAACCACCAAATATAAAACGATATTTTTTACACCTATTTTCTTATAAAATGAAAGAGAAGATAGAATGTAACCTATAAATCATTACACAAAAGTAGGTTTAGAGACTGGATAGATACGTTATTACTTATTTATAATCAGCTTATCCATCTCCTTGCCGTCCTGGTCGAGTATCTTTATGCTCAGTTTATTATTCATAACTTCGGCTTTCAACAGTGTATTATTGGAATTTACAATGACAGGGAACTTCACGCCGTCTTTCGGTTCATTCCTCATATACCGGTGCAAGTGTCCGCAAAGCATCACATCCACATCGGCATTATTTAACAGCGGGATAAATTTCTCTGCCACTTCCAGTTCTCCATGCCAACCACCGAACGGGGGCATATGGCATACCACGACTTTGAACGGGGCTTCTTTGTATTCCTTACTTTCCAGCACCTTCTTCAACCATTCTGCCTGCTCCGTGCGATACTGGTCATACACGGTTATACCGGCATATTCGAGATCGGTATCCGGTTTATCTTCTCCACTATCCAATATGACGAAACAAACCGGCCCCTGACGGAACATATAATAAATATGCTCTTGTCCCGGAGAGAAATAATCCTGAAAAGAGGTGGCAAACGATCCGCGTGTTTCATGGTTTCCACGGGTATAATACATCGGCAGTTCCGAAGCAAAAAGTTCTGTCGCCTTACTCATAAATCCGTCGAATATCTCTTTCTCGCTATTGAAGATAGACACCATATCTCCGTTGAACAGAAACAGGTCGGTCGCTTTCAGGTCACAATGTGAAACCAATTTCTCCAACATATCGCTCTTACCATGTATGTCGTTTACCATAGCAAAGTTCACCGTTTGCATTGCATGGTCGCTTGTCTTAAAAACCAGCGGCTTCTGGCCGTACACATCGGTAGCGGCCACATTTCCATAAATAACCTTCCAACCTACATGGCTCAACACTTCCTGCGAATATACACGATAGCGGTAACGCGTTCCGGGCTCCAGTCCTTTCACATGGACACTATGAACCGTAGAAGTCAGCTTTATTCCGTTCTTCGCATTAAACACTTTGGGGCGTTCCGTCCGATAGAAATGTGTTCCGTCGTCCGGTGCCAGTTCCACCCATCCGACCGATGGTTTATTAACCGTCCAGACGATTGTTACTTCATTCTCACCCAGGTTTTGCAGATACGGGGCATGGGTGATCTTGATGTCTTCCTGGGCAAAGAGAGGGAGAGTAGTCAACAGACAAAAGAGAAAGAAAAGGTTGATCTTATTCATGGTATTATTTTAAGTTATTAATGATTTGAATACTACAAAGATATTCAGTTCATTGCTTCTTTACAAGAAAAAAGGCATGTCTTATTACTTTACTTATTTTACCAACAAGTTAGTTTCCTTTAAACGGATTCTGTTCCGATTCACTGATCTCTGTATTTTGTGTGAATTCCAACTGCGGGATCTGATACAAGAAGCGGTAGTCGTTGGATGGAAGATAACCATAAGGAGCTTTGTCGGTCGGGTTATAGTTATCCAGGAAATTCAATCCTAAAGAGAAATGACCTGCCGGATCTTCGTTGGTTGCAGCATAGCGATAAAGCGGTTTCTGCAAACGCATCAAGTCGTACATACCAGTTACACCTTCACCCAACAATTCTTTACGGCGCTCTACATAAATAGCTTCCAGAAGTTCATCTTTACCGGTAGCAGTAGTAGGTTTGGCTACTTCACGGGCATTCTGCAAAGTATTCAGATGAGATAAAGCAGCTCCTACGTTATTCAGGTTAGCTTCAGCTTCCGCCATGATCAGCAACATTTCAGCACTACGCATATAGCAGAATTCAGGATAGGAATGTCCCTGAGGAGAACCATTGGCATCACCATAATATTTGAATTTGTTATATGCCCATTTAGCCCTTGTTTCTTCATTACCGTTAGCAGTACGGTGCCAGAACATTACAGGCTTTTCATCGGCATCCGTCACACCTTCCGTTTTCGTACATTTGCTACCACGGAAATCTGTTTCGTCAAACAATTGTACATATTTGGAGTCTACGAATAAGTTGATGAAATTATAAATAGGGCCATCCGTCATACCTTCACCATAACTAGGATCCTGGTTATACCAGTAGTTGAACTCTGTATTAGAGCTGATATTAGACAGGTTTGTAAACTTAATACCCCAGATAACTTCCTTGCATCCGTCTGTAATCAAATTATCAAAACCACTGCACCATTCCGCTTTAGTCATCAATGAAGAATGGTTGTCATACACCTTCTTAGCTTCCGTCAATGCATTATTCCAATCTCCCATCACCTGATATACACGAGCCAGATAGCCTGTTGCAACTTCTGCATTCAGGCGCCACTCTTCGATACGGTCGAAAGAAGCCAACAGAGATTCTGCTTCTTTCAGGTCTTTAACCACCTGTTGATAGCCCTGTTCCACTGTTGAGAAAGGCATAGAGTCCGGATCTTCGGAAGAAAGGCGAAGAATAACACCGCGTTTATCTTTGGCAATGGCATAGGTCTGCTGATAGTTCAGAAGCAAGTTGAAATAAGCAATACCACGCATAGCCAAGCACTGCCCCTTCAATTCTGCTTTCTCCGCCTCAGTTCCTGTTGCTTCGGGGAGTGCATCGATAATGATATTTACCTGGTTGATGATTTTATACATATTCGTCCAGATACGTTTTGCATAGTCACCGGCTGACTGTGTACGACCTTCGCTGAAACGATAGTGATCTTCCACCGAACCACCGTAATTCTTTGTACTTAAGATATCTGCCCCCAGAAGGTCATATCCCATGCAAAGCCCGGTAACACCGGCATAACATGCATCGTTCTGACTACCTGCTCCGGATTCACCCAACAATAAATATTTATAAGTACCAGTCAACGACATGTTCAATCCCGTCGTACTGGAGAGGATGGTTGATTCATCCACATCCGTCGATGAATTGGTAGTCAACTCCCCCGTACAATTGCTCAAAGAGATCGCCAATAAAGCAATTGCTGTAAATTTGAATGTTCTATATAATCTTTTCATACTTCGACTTAATTAAAATGTTACCTGAATACCTGCCATATAAACTCTTCTCGATCCCTGAACACCATTATCGGTTTCCGTATTACCATTGTAGTTATTACCCAACACACCGGTTTCCGGTTCACTATGACGTTTAGCTGCCGGTCCGAATGTACACAGGTTATCGCCAGTCAGGTAAACGCGGGCATTCGAAATACCCAGTTTCTGAGTCAACATTTTCGGAATAGTATAACCTAATGTTACATTTCTCAAACGCAGGAAGTCATTGTTGAACAAGAAGAAATCCGTACGTTTCACATTCAGACTGGCATTTGCAGAGGACAGACGGGAGAACTCGGCCTGATCACCCGGTTTTTCCCAACGTTTTCCTTCCACCAGATCCTGGATCATACCTACACCGTCCAAACCAGCCGTACGTTCCAACCATGTATAATCGTACATAGTAGATCCGAATGAAGCATAGAACATGAATGAGAAGTCAAATCCTTTGTAATTGAATGTATTAGTAATCGATCCGAAAGCAGTCGGTATAGCCGATCCGCACCACTGGTAATCATTCATGGTTACATCAGAATAATTTTCTGTTGTCTTCCATCCACCGTTGCCATCTTTGATCAGATACAGGCGGTTACCGTTTTCCGGATTCACACCGGCATGCTTCGGCATGTAGAATTCATACAGTGAATGTCCTTCTTCCAACTTATAAGTAGCACCACGGTTGGCATAAGTATAAGCACCACCCGGCAGATAAGTCACTTCATTATCCAAAGTAGAGAAGTTCAGGTCGATATTCCATTGGAACTCTTTATTCTTGATGGCCGCAGCGCTTAAAGATATTTCAAAACCACTGTTACGGACATTACCTAAGTTGGTATTGTAACCGGCTGCATCTCCCACCTGGGCTGACAACGGTAGATCCCGGTAATAAAGCAAATCTTTAGAACTACGTGAATAATATTCGATTGTTCCGCTCAAACGGTTCAGGAAGGAGAAATCGACTGCGATGTTATACTGTTCGTTACGTTCCCACTTCAGGTTGGGAGTAGCCAGTGTCATCGGTTTGTAGCCGGCTGATCCAAACAGATTCTCTTTCTTATAATAAGCCTGATAAGCATACAGAATTTCATCTCCGGCCTGTCCGTTACCTGCATTACGCGGATACAGCTTATCGTTACCCGATGTACCATAACTACCACGGAGAGACAAGTTATCCAGCCAACTGCTTGTACCTTCCATAAATTCTTCCTTAGAAATTCTCCAGGAAGCACCAAAAGAGAAGAAGTTACCCCAACGGCTCTCTTTGCTGAAACGAGAGGAACCGTCACGACGGAAAGAGCCCGACAAATAATACTTGTTCTGGAAATTATAATCGGCCTTACCGAAGAACGACAGCAAAGAATAACGGTTACGATAAGAATCTACTTCCCAGTTGGTTGTTGTAGAAGCCATTTCAAACTGTCCCATCTGCATGATACCTTCACCGTAGCTCTTATCATATTGCCGGTTGTAGTGGTAAAACTCATGTCCTAACATCAAATCCAGGTTATGTTCGCCAAACGACTTATTCCACGTCAACAGGTTATTCCATGTAACGGACTGAGTTTTATAGTTTTCACGTTGAGCCCAACCACCATTTGTCAGCACGGTAACGCCATAAGGTTGTTGTTGTCCCTGTCCGTGAACAGCCGAACCATACTGGTAATACGTTTCCGTAATATCATCCAGGTTGACATTCGTCTTGAATTTTATATCGAAGGGAAGATTCACACCTGCGAAATAATGGGCTGTCAACATACCGCCTTCTTTATTATTGAAGTCGTCATCGTTAGGGTTATCCCAATAGTCACCGGAGTTGGCCAAACTGTGGATACCGAAGAAGTTCGCTGAATTCTCACCAAAATCATAGATACGCTTTCCGGTCTTTTGGGAAGTATACCAGGCTGTGTTATCTTCGTTACGCAACCACGGTGAGTTCAGCGTATTAGTATATACTGTGGCACGGGTCGCACCGGAGATATTCTGGCGTGAATAGCTATAAGCCAGGCTTCCACCCATATTCAGCCACTTGGTCAGTTCAGTTGTGACGCTGGCACGAAATGAATAACGTTTATAGTACTGGTTATTAGCATAACCTTTATCATTCAAATAAGATAAAGAGGTGAAGTAGTTGGTTTTGCCATCCTGTGTAGCACCACTGACATCAATACCGTAATCCTGACGCAGTTTGCGTGAGAACAAGGCACCATACCAATCATAATCGCTCTCGTCCCACACCATTTCCAGATCCGGGTTTGTCCAACAATTACCGGCACCATCATGCATTACATAATTGGAAGCATCACCCGTCCATTTAAACGGAGTGACATATACTGTTTCCCCTTTTGAATTGACACGCGGATTGACGGCACGCGAGAGCAGGTTGGCTGAAGCATAATCGCCCGCAGTCTTTGAGTCCAGCCCTTCTACATAATGTTTGTCATTATAGATACCACGCCATAAGTTAGTTAGCTGTTGGTAGGGGTCTGCCTTTTTAGGATTTGCTACGGCGTTATCGGAAGTACCCCAGGCACCACGGAAGTTTATAACCGGTTTACCCGCTTTACCTTTCTTGGTCGTAATCACCACAACTCCGTTTGCTGCACGCGATCCGTACAGTGAAGAAGCTGCCGCATCCTTCAAAACCGTCATCGACTCGATATCGGAAGGTGAAATAGAGTTTATACTACCGTCATAAGGCATACCATCCACCACATACAACGGGGTTGTCTTACCTGACATCGAACTGATACCACGGATCTGGATACGGGTTTCACCGCCCGGGTTACCTTCGTTGTTAGAAACATTTACACCGGCACTCATACCCTGCAATGCTTCTGTGAAGCTAGTGGCAGAAATCTTTTCCAGCTGATCGGATTTTACCACTGAAGCCGATCCGGTAAATGAGGACTTTTTGGTTGTACCGTAAGCTACTACCACTACCTCATCCAAATCTTGCGTATCACTGGCCAACTTTACATTCAGAGTGCTTTGTCCGTTCCAGACAATCTCCTGGGTTGTCAGACCGACAAATGAAACAACAAGTACAGAACCTTTCTTTAGACCATCCAATGTAAATTTACCATCCATATCCGAAATAGTACCGTAAGAAGTACCCTTGATAGAGATAGAAGCACCAGCTACAGGACCCATATCGTCTGTTACGACTCCTGTAACTTTTCCATTCTGCTGTGCGATCATAGCACCTGCTGAGGTGGGGATCACTGATGCATTGATAGTCCCGGCTGTACCAAATACAGTTGCAAGAACTAATGCTTTAACCAGTTTCGAGTTTGTCAACATAAGCTAAAATTAGAATTAAACAATTAGACACTTTTAACCACTTCGGAAGGGTTAAGTGGGGAGCTCAAGAGTACTAGTGAAACTCATTGACACTGTGCACCTTCCATACTGAAACTGAAATACCTGGTATACATAAATTAGCCCGGCAGTTTAACATTAATACCATAGTTTTTGTAGAACTCACGTATTTCACGGGGACAAATATAGTAATATTATTTAAATTGTGCTTAAAAATACAGCATTAACGTTACCAAATAAGAATTTTAACATAATAGACTGCAATAAGAAATGTGGCTAAAGCCAATAATACCCCAATATCTTGACCGTCGGTTGAAGCAGACGGCAATCGAACTCAGGTTAAAGCCATGAAGGGCATGAGTTCTACAAAGACTATGGTTATACAAAGCATAAAAAAGAGACCATATCATCGGTTATCGGGTGATATGGCCTTTTTGTATGTGATCCCGTGCCGGGTACAAAACGATACCATTTTATTCCGTCAGCAAGTACTTTGCATATTTCTCAAAGGCAATATGACAGAAAATATAGAACCTTTCCCAACTTCTGAGGACACGGATAAAACCCCATTATAATGCTCTACTATATTCTTACACAGATTAAGTCCTATACCTGCCCCTTGGATCTCATCATGCTTTTTATAGAAGCGCTCAAATATTAACGCCTGATCTTCAGGAGAAATTCCTATCCCAGTATCAGCAACTGTTATATAGACATTCTTGTCATCAGAAGTATAACCGACAGTTATGCTTCCCTCATTTGTAAATTTAACAGCATTGTTGATCAGGTTAGTGATCACCTGGTTCAACCTTAGCGTATCAACGACCAGGCAAACCGACTCTTCCGGTAATTGGCAAATCAGCCGCAGGGGTTTTTGCAAAATAACTTGTTGGGTAGTCATTACTTGTTTGATAAGGCTGTTCAAGTTACACCCCACATCAGTATATACCATATTATCAGAATCTATACATGCCAAATCAAGTATATCCCTGAGCAAAGCGAGCAATAAATCGCAATTCGACTGTATGGTATTAATAAACAATTCGTAATCTTCAGCATCATACTCATCATTGCCGGCTATCAACTTGGCAAAACCAATAATGCCATTCAGCGGCGTACGGATCTCATGGCTCATATTCGACAGGAAAGCAGACTTAAGCTGTTCCGACCGATATACATTATCGCGAGCCTCCTGCAATAAAGCCTGCTTGTTTTTATAATCCTGGATATTAATACAAAGACCGTACAACTGCGGCAATGTGTCCTCTTCATTCTGGTGATAAGACATACGAACTTCCCAATACTGCTCGCTTATCCCATTCAGGTTCATGCGTACCTCACGAGTAACACGCACATTATTGCTGAAACGCTTCTTCTCATAAAAAGATTTCCACTCTTCAATATCCTCAGGGTTCAGAAAACTCAAAACAGTTTCTACCGACAGCGTATGTGTCCCGTCATCCTCTATCCCCCAATTCGTAAAAAAGGCAGGATCCACCAAAAAGCACTTCTTATGGAAATCGAACCACCAGAAGAACAATTGCCCGATATCCGTTGTCAGCGACAAATACTCACCGGTTGTAAACTCATCCGTACGGTCAGAAAAAACACAGATAGCCCCTTTTACCTCTCCATTAATGATCAGCGGGGCAAGCTCCCCGTTTACCAAAAAGTAATAGCCATTTTTCTTTGACTCTATACGCGCCATCGGAGAAAAGCGAACCGACTTTTTCGCCTTCAACTGATCGTAGAATATCCCACCCGCCTTTTCTCCAAGCGCAGGATCGGAAATTGTCACCCAATCGGAAAAAGGAGTATCCAGGATATTACTTTCCACACGCAACAACATTTTAGCCCGAAGATTAGCTGAAGCTATCAGCCCATGCTCATCGACAGTGATGACCCCTTCGTTAATCGAATCCGTTATAACCTGCAGGTTGTCGCGTTGTTGAACCAGCTTGCGCTCATTCTCTATGCGCCGGTTCTTGGACAATCTTATTTTATAAATAGCAAAGACAAACAAGATTGTAAATAGCACGACCCCGATAATGCCTATTATTTTCAGTTGCCAATTATATTTTATATGGAAAGGGACATTGATAAACTCCATATTGTTCAGCGAACCTTCAAACGCATAATTAAACCTATCATAAACCTCCCAGTCTATCCACAATTTCTTTTGACTTTCTTGTATCCTGTTGCCTATCTTCTTCCGTGTTAATATTTTCGCGGCAAGCTCCGCTCCGTCATAAGCTAAATCGTAAGAAGAGGTAAAATATCCTCCTAATATGCCCTGTCCGAATCCTTCATTGCTTACCGCGACAAAAGGGGTAAACGAATCTTTAACAAACATGCCGACAAACGAAGTCCACACTGGCAAAATACCCAAAGTCTGAAAATGATCATCAATAACCCTATAATACACATCATGATAACTCCAGTCACTTGATATCGTATCTACATTAACCGCTATAACCGTATGGCTTATTTTTTGTGCCTGGTTCTTTATTTCCTTCAAAGCTATTGATTCCAAATCAGTGCCAAAGAAAGGCACATACAAGTTTTTCCTTGTCAACATAGTACCTAGCCTATACACATCACTGATATTCAAACGGGTAGTAAATCCGGCCACATGTGAAAACCCTGGCTTAGACAACGGCAGCGAATCCGGATAGTCTACACCGCAGAAAACGATAGGCGCCCCATTTGTTTCTTCCGCAAAAGAATGATTAGAGTTCAAGACGGCGGCAGTAGCCAAATCGTTTACAGTCAAAATCAAATCAGGTTTCTTCATCCTGTTCATATAACTCACAGCCGAATCCACACACTGTCCTTTCGTATAACGAGAATTCAGATAATCAACATGCAAATTCACCTTTACATTGTTATCCTTGAAGCCATCGATGATTCCCTGGTTCATATCCTCCATCCAAGGAGAACGCTCTTTATAGGAGTGAAGCACCCACACGTCGAATCCTTCTTCTTTATCAACATGCAACTTGCACCCTATCGCCAATACCGAAAAAAATGCCAATAAGCAAATACAATAATATGCAGTCCGTTTCATAACTATTCTATTTTATTGTTGCACCTGATGAACCGGAAGTTCGACAAGCACGCAAGTACCTTTCCCATGAAGCCCGTCGGTTATCCGTATCGTACCGTTAAAGCGTTGGGTAATCTCTTTGCAAAGCGACAACCCCAGTCCTCCGCCCGATGTAAACTTATCCAATTTATAAAAGCGTTCGAACGCGACCTCCCGGTCTTCCTGCGCAATGCCGATACCGGTATCACGAACATAAATCGTAACAGAGCTGTCGCTTTCCTTATACCGGTAACCCAGCGTGACCGACCCTTCAGACGTAAAATTACAGGCATTCTTGATCAGTTGCACCAGCAACTGTTTCAGGCGGAAAAGATCGGTCTCCATAATGCATTCTTCTTCGGGCATCTTGAGGAAAAAATTGACATTCGTCTGTTCAAACCGGGGCAACTCCTCAGACCATAGTTCAGAAAGGAACCTTTTCAAGTAACATACCTTATACTGGAATGGATATCCGCTTTCGACCCTGGATATATCCAAAATATCATTGATGGTCTGTAACAGCATATCACAATTCTTGCTGATCAGCTCAAGGAACTGGCTTCTCTCCTCCTCTTCCACCTCATTGATAATAGAAGAGAAGCCGACAATCGCATTCAGCGGCGTACGGATCTCATGACTCATATTAGCCAAAAACTCCGATTTGATCCGGTTGCTTTCTTCCGCCCGTTTCAGTATATTCTGCATATCTGCTTCCGTCTCTTTCTGCTTCTGTATGCTAAGGCAGATCCCGAACAGGCGAATATCTTCCGGGTTATTGACACCACCGGGCATGGAAGTGATGCGGAATTCAAACCAGACATAACCGGCGGGAAGCTTCATCCTCAACTGAACCTTCGATTTGTTGATATCCGGGGTTCGCAATAATCTCTCCGACCCTCCGTTCTTCAGCTCGCTGTCATCGGGGTGCAACATATCCAAAAACTCCTCCTTGCTGAGGACCGGCACATCCCGGTCGATCCCGTTGGTTACGAAAAACGACTCATGGAATATAACCTGTTGCTTTTTCATATCCACCTGCCACGTGTACACATCGCCTGCCGCCATACAAAACTCAAGGAATTGCTCTTTTCGCAGCTTGTCCGTGCAATCGCGGAAGGCCAGAAGCGTCCCGACATGCTCTCCGTTCACATACAAAGCCCGGACGCTGCCCGTAACTTGCAAGCTCCTGCCATCATACAGTTCAAGCAGGCTACCTTCCGGCAGGCACTCCCTTTCGTGCGTTTCCACCGACCTGTTAACGAGTTTCTGCAACCAGAAAGCATCATGTTTATAGCGGGGAGAAAGCTTCACGAGCGAACAAAAGTGTATCTCATTCAGCTCCTCGTTTTCCTGCTCCACTCCCAAAAGCCGCCGGGCCGCCGGATTGATCGAGACGATCATTCCCCGGCAATCCATCGAGATGATAAAATCGCTGATGGTATTGATCATCCTCTGCATCCGTTCCTGCTCTTCGTCCAGCTTCTTTTGCGAAGAGGTACGTCCGAAGTTGGCATTTCTTGTAATTCGTATCAGATAAATTATGAATAAGGTTATCAAAACGATCCCGAAAATTCCACCTGCGATAAACATCTTCTTATATTTTTCCATAAACGGTCTGTTTACCACCATACTGCCATCGGGCAATTGAGATTTTGAAATACCCCAGTGCTGCATCAACTTCCAGTCAAAGACCGGGGTACGCACCCCGGTGTCGATCGGGATCGATTCAGCGGGTTCACCTTCCAAGATACGGAGAGCCGTTTCCACCGCCTTTTCTGTCTGAGGTTCCACCCGGTTAAAATCCCCGCCTATCACCCCATGCGGCACGAGATCGGCAAAACCTTCGTCCGAGAAATAGGCATTGGTAACCCCTATGAACGGGTGCAACTGATAATCCAGAAAATCAACATAGATATATTCTCCGCGTGCCTTGATACCAAAATGGCGAATAGGGGTATTGTTTTTGTAATACCGGTAAAACTGGTCGTACTCCCAAACCGTCGGAAGGTCGAAAGCCACAGTCAGCGGCCGGCCAATCGTATCTGGATCCCGGATCGTGTCTATCCGTGCTCCCGCCGGGCCATATTGGTAAAAATTACGTACAAAGGCACATTCCGGGATGTCGGCCAACTGCTTTCGGGCGGTATCGATCAGCAGATACTCTTCCCGCTGGAATCCGTAGGCGGCCTGCACTTCTTCCACTTCGCCGAACAGTTGTTTTCCCAGTTCGTAAGCCTGCCGGTAATCGATCGTTTCCAATTGCCCGGTGATCAGCGGGTATTTATCAAGCGTATCGGCAGGCAATATGACATTACTGAAGACAATCGGAGTCTGGCGTGCAATAGGATGTCCGGACTGGATCAAGTACCTGAGGGCATCATCGTTAAATGCCAGTATGACATCGGGCGGAGTTTCCTGATAAGTGTCGAGGTTTTCTTCCAGCAACTTCCTGATATTCTCCACCTGTACATCGTGCGTCCGGAGAAAAAGATAATTCAAGCTGATCGGTATATCAGCCTTATCAAAAGCCTCCTCCACCAACAACCTTCTTTTTTTCTCAATCTTAGGATTTCCTGACGACTGGATGCATAAAACCCTATACTCTTCTTCTTCCAGGAATGGTTCGGCGAACACATTACTAGGCAAAAGACTTTCCAGCATCCCCAATAAAAAATATATACACTTATGTTTCATAACAATAAATAGTATGCCATCCACCCGTTTGAATGGGGTATCATCTAGCCGTTTAAAGGGGGTACCATCCCTTCTGTTTGAATGGGGAGGTATTCACGGGAAGGAATAGTACCTCATTCAAACGGTTAGATGATACCCCATTCTTTTATTACTCGATGACCGGACGGTCATCCTCCCCTTCCCCCGATTCAGGCGTGCCGTCGGTAGCCTTAAGAGTGATGTTGCTAAAATTAATACGGGGTGTCTTTAACATCCGAGCAGTTGCCGTGCCCGAACCTGCCTGTGAAATATGCACCATACGGTATATGGAGCCGTTAGTTAGTCCGGTAGGCACCATAAACATCAGATGCTTGGGTTCGTTTGTTAAGAGAAGGGTTACTTTGATGCGTTTCTCATCGGTGTCGCCCTCTTTTTGCAGGTAGATACCTACGGAAGGGTCGTCGCCTTTGATGGAGAGGTTCACGCCACGAACGTCGAGCACCTGTCCGGAAGTAACAGTCTTGTTCACTTCACCGTTGACCGTGTTGATGAATGTTTCCATCTGTGCGAAATTCTGTGCGGGCCCCATGTTTTCAACCAGAGTTTCTTTCATGGCTTTCTGCACGTCGGTTCCTACGCTCATATAAGCCGTCACCTCATGCTTGGAGCGCGTAAAAGGTTCGTTAGGCGTATCGAATACTCCCTTGACACCGAAGCGGAGAGTGAAATATTCAAAATTGATGTTATTGCCCATAAGCCCCATTTCAATGCCTTTTTCAGCCATCAGGCGGAAACCATCAACAAGCTGATCTTCACGCAACAGGGTTATACCACTTTTCACAAGCAACTGGGCCAAGTCACTCAATCCGTAGCTCATACCGCCGATGATGTTGAGCGTGCTGTCGTTCTCATCTTTAGTTAGCTTGTTCGGATAAGTGTTGCCACGGAGCTTGCCGGGTTTTACATTCTTTGCCATAGATTTATAGTTTAAAATGAATACTAATGAATTGTTAAAATACTAAGTGGCGATCTAAAACGGTCGTTTTTTCTAGTCATTTTTGCAAAGGTATGATTATTCTTGAAAAGAGCAAGATAATCATACGTGAAATGGCAGTAAGATGCAATAAACCTACTATTTAGGGCTGTTTTATGCAATGTTGGAGCAGGCTTGTTATACATGGGCAGAGCGTGACTAGAAAAAACGACCGTTTTATTTAGTCACACCATATTCAATCTAACATCCTATAAATCATAACGCAAGTAGTCGTTTTGGCCAATTGTTAAAACGCAAAAAAGGCATGCTGTCACGACATGCCTTCTTCTGTATTATATGTAGGAATATGTATTAGTTGTTTTCCGGACGCAGTTTGCGAACAACGGCACCTGCACGCCACATTTCGCTTTCACGAAGGGCTTTCAGTTCTTTTTCCAGACCTTCACGGTAGTCAGGCTTGCTGTTAGTGTCGATAGAACGCTGTGCTTCGTTACCGCAGGCAACTTCGCTATACAGCTTCTGGAATACCGGTTTCGTTGCATCGTGGAACGGGCCCATCCAGTCCAGAGCACCGCGCTGTGCAGTGGTTGAACAGTTAGCGTACATCCAGTCCATACCGTTTTCAGCGAACAGCGGCATCAACGACTGTGTCAGTTCTTCTACTGTTTCATTGAATGCTTCTGAAGGTTCATGACCGTTTTCACGCAATGTTTCGTACTGAGCCAGCAACAATCCCTGGATGGCACCCATCAAAGTACCACGTTCGCCTGTAAGGTCGGAATATACTTCTTTCTTGAATGTTGTTTCAAACAGGTAACCAGAACCTACACCGATACCCAATGCAACTACACGATCCCATGCACGGCCTGTTGCATCCTGGAAGATAGCGTAGCTTGAGTTCAGACCACGGCCCTGCAGGAACATGCGACGCAGTGAAGTACCCGAGCCTTTCGGAGCTACCAGGATTACGTCTACATCAGCAGGCGGGATGATGTTTGTACGTTCTTTGTATGTGATACCGAAGCCGTGTGAGAAATACAATGCCTTACCCGGAGTCAGGTATTTTTTGATGCGGGGCCATACTTCAATCTGTGCTGCGTCTGAAAGCAGGTACTGGATAATTGTTGCTTTTTCGCATGCTTCTTCAATATCGAACAGTGTTTCGCCCGGTACCCAACCGTCTGCAACGGCTTTTTCCCAAGTCTTACCACCTTTACGTTGTCCTACAATTACGTTAAAACCGTTGTCGCGCAGGTTCAGGCTCTGGCCCGGGCCCTGTACGCCATAACCTATAACGGCGATAGTTTCGTCTTTCAATACTTCTCTTGCCTTTTCCAACGGAAATTCCTCGCGGGTCATCACATTCTCTACAACACCGCCAAAATTCATTTGTGCCATTTTCTTTTTAACTATTAATGTTTAAAAACCTATTTATGTATCTCTTTTATTATCTCCAAGTAACCGCCGCACGACAGATCGCCTTTCCCTCATGGCAAATAGCCATGTCTTGCTTATCGGGAGCGGACTCTGCCTTATGAAGCGTAAGCGGCATACCTTGTTTGCCCTCGGATTGGTAGGCGATCTCCAGACGGCCGATCTCACGGGTCTTGAACTGGTCGATATCGAACAAATCCAGCAGGTGCTCGATATACTTCACGCTATTGAAGTGACCGTTGATATCCAAGTCGCTGTATTTGATCGAATACGGGATTCCCTCCGCCTTATTCTCCGCCGGCATGATCTTGCCCGGCTTCTCGATCGGGCACGGACGCTCGTCGATATATTTGCCCAATGCCTCTATATCCAATAAGGTAGGACG
>OGEI01000788.1_pt1 | contig 16338 bp, 17 predicted proteins | sample 1570631 | NCBI WGS metagenome assembly OGEI01 (sample SAMEA2582139, study PRJEB24529) | metagenome | biome: Human gut stool | place: China | collected 2011
TCGTCAATCCTATTTCGGGAACACAAAGTAAAGAATTGATTCTTAACTTGCTGGACGAAAAAATAGACAAGGCGAGATACTCTTGGGAAGTAGTGTATACGGAAAGAGCCGGTCATGCAGTAGAAATAGCTGCCAAAGCTGCCGAAGAGAAAACAGATATAGTAGTGGCTATTGGTGGGGATGGAACAATCAATGAAATAGCTCGTTCGTTGGTGCATACTGATACCGCGCTGGGAATTATTCCCTGTGGATCGGGCAATGGACTGGCGAGGCATCTGCATATACCGATGGAACCGAAGAGAGCATTGGAAGTGCTGAACGAAGGTTGCATGGATGTGATAGATTATGGTAAGATTAACGGTACGGATTTTTTCTGCACTTGCGGAGTGGGATTCGACGCGTTTGTCAGTCTGAAGTTTGCGCATGCCGGTAAACGGGGGCTATTGACTTATCTGGAGAAAACCCTGCAGGAAAGTCTTAAATATGAGCCGGAAACGTACGAACTGGAAACGGAAAACGGAGTTTCCAAGTATAAAGCCTTCCTGATTGCCTGCGGAAACGCGTCGCAATATGGAAACAATGCTTATATCGCACCACAAGCCACTCTGACAGATGGTTTGCTGGATGTGACCATTCTCGAACCGTTCACCGTATTGGACGTTCCTTCATTGGCCTTTCAATTATTCAATAAAACAATCGATCAGAATAGCCGTATCAAGACTTTCCGCTGCAAACAGTTGTGCATCCGCCGGACTACTCCGGGCGTCGTGCATTTTGATGGTGACCCCATGGAAACGGATGCCAATGTAAATATTCAACTGATTCAAAGAGGATTGCGCGTGGTAGTGCCACGAGCATCGGAAAAGGACGCAGCCAATGTGCTCCAAAGAGCGCAGGAATATATGAATGGTATCAAATTGATGAATGAAGCCATCGTCGACAATATAACAGATAGAAACAAGAAAATATTGAAAAAGCTGACAAAGAAAGTCTGATAAAATAACGGATTACTGACACCGAATTACAAATTATTGCGTACTTTTGCGCAGTTTTGGTTCGATCAAAATAAAAACGCGAGTGATAATCGTTTAAATAAAAAATATATGTTTAGAACGCACACATGTGGAGAACTTAGAATCTCTGATGTAAACAAGCAAGTCACGCTGTCCGGATGGGTACAGCGCAGCCGTAAGATGGGAGGGATGACTTTCATTGACCTTCGCGACCGTTACGGAATTACCCAATTGGTTTTTAATGAAGAAATTAATGCTGAACTCTGTGAACGTGCTAATAAATTGGGACGTGAGTTCGTCATTCAAGTGACAGGAACGGTTAATGAACGTTTCAGCAAGAATGCAAACATTCCTACCGGAGACATTGAAATCATTGTTTCCGAACTGAACGTACTAAATACTGCCATGACTCCTCCGTTCACTATCGAAGATAACACGGATGGGGGGGATGATATCCGCATGAAATACCGTTATCTGGATTTACGCCGTAACGCTGTACGTTCCAATTTGGAACTGCGTCATAAAATGACAATTGAAGTTCGCAAATATCTGGATAGTCTGGGTTTCATCGAAGTGGAAACGCCCGTTTTGATCGGTTCTACTCCTGAAGGCGCACGCGACTTCGTGGTGCCGTCACGTATGAATCCGGGACAGTTCTACGCACTTCCGCAGTCTCCGCAGACCTTAAAACAGTTGTTGATGGTTTCCGGTTTCGACCGTTATTTCCAGATTGCGAAATGTTTCCGCGACGAGGACTTACGTGCCGATCGTCAGCCGGAATTTACACAGATCGACTGTGAAATGAGCTTCGTTGAGCAAGAAGATATTATCACTACTTTCGAAGGAATGGCTAAACATTTGTTTAAGACTCTTCGTGGTGTGGAACTGAATGAACCATTCCAACGTATGTCTTGGGCGGACGCCATGAAATATTATGGTAGCGATAAACCGGATTTGCGTTTCGGCATGAAATTCGTGGAACTGATGGATATCATGAAAGGTCACGGATTCTCTGTATTCGATAATGCGGCTTATGTGGGTGGTATCTGTGCCGAAGGTGCTGCGACTTATACCCGCAAGCAGCTGGATGCATTGACCGAATTTGTAAAGAAACCGCAGATTGGTGCGAAAGGAATGGTTTATGCCCGTGTGGAAGCCGACGGAACGGTGAAATCGAGTGTAGATAAATTCTATGCGCAGGAGGTGCTCCAGCAAATGAAAGAAGCATTCGGAGCTAAACCGGGTGATTTGATTCTGATTCTGTCTGGCGACGATGTAATGAAAACACGTAAACAACTTTGCGAGCTTCGTCTGGAAATGGGTGCTCAACTGGGATTGCGTGATAAGAATAAGTTTGTTTGCCTTTGGGTGATTGACTTCCCGATGTTCGAATGGAGCGAAGAGGAAGGACGCCTGATGGCTATGCATCATCCGTTTACTCATCCGAAAGAGGAAGATATTCCGATGTTGGACACTGATCCGGCAGCTGTACGTGCAGATGCATACGATATGGTAATCAACGGTGTGGAAGTTGGCGGCGGATCTATCCGTATCCACGATGCGAAATTGCAGGCGAAGATGTTCGAGATTCTTGGATTCACTCCGGAGAAGGCAGAGGCACAGTTTGGCTTCCTGATGAATGCCTTTAAGTATGGTGCGCCTCCTCACGGTGGTTTGGCATACGGACTCGACCGTTGGGTGTCTTTGTTTGCAGGATTGGATTCTATACGCGACTGTATTGCGTTCCCGAAAAATAATTCCGGACGTGATGTGATGTTGGACGCACCCTCTGCAATCGACCAGAGCCAGCTTGATGAACTGAATTTGATCGTAGATTTGAAAGAGGGCGAGTGAAAGAATCTGTACGCATATTCCGTTTTATAGTCATCGGTACAATGAACGCTTTGATTATGGCGTTGGTTGTATGGTTAATGATGAAAGAAATGTCATTTGACGGCGACTATATGGTGGCTAATATAACAGCGTATCTGATAGCTCAAATCCATAACTTTCTCTGGTGCAAATACTGGATATTCCCTGTAGAAAATAAAAAGAATAGTATCTGGAAACAGATACTGCTCTTTTGTTCTGCTTTTGCCGTGGCTTACACCGCACAGTTTTTATTTCTTATCTTATTGGTAGAAGGACTGGACGTGAATGAATATCTGGCTCAATTCTTGGGATTGTTTATTTATGGAGGAGCTAATTTCCTAGCCAACAAGAAAATAACTTTTCAATGAAATAGTTATTAAATATAATATATAGAAAGGGCACAGAGTTTTAAATTTAGATTTTGACTCTGTGCCCTTTTTATTTCCTTACTGTATCAGGGACATTTCTCACATAATAAATATAATAGGGACTGTCTGACAAGTCCCTCATTAATAAATTCACCCACGCTATAACTATCTGTAGCGTGGGTGATTTTCAATATTTAGAATTCGTTAGACAGTTCCTTTTTGGTGTTGTGATATTTATAAATATCCTCTCTTATGTCTTTGGGAGTGAACTTTATTGGAGAACTTCTGCATTGAACTTTAATCGAGGAAGCGTTTGGTAAGTCCTTCGTATTCGTCAATCCGGCGATCACGGAGGAAAGGCCACCAGCGGCGGACGTTTTCCGAGCGTTCCATATCTATTTCCACTACCATGTTTTCCGGATGATCGTTTCCGGCTTGTGCTAGAAATTCTCCTTGCGGTCCTGCTACGAAACTGTTTCCCCAAAATAGGATGCCGTTTGTCTGTCCGGAAGGATCGGGCTCGTGTCCTACACGGTTGACGGAGATAACAGGAAGACCATTGGCAACGGCATGGGCACGCTGCGAAATAATCCAGGCGTTGAGTTGGCGGGCTTTTTCGTCGTCCGTGTCACTGCTTTCCCAGCCGATGGCAGTAGGATAAATTAAAAGTTCCGCACCTTTCAGTGCCATCAGGCGGGCAGCTTCCGGATACCATTGATCCCAGCATACCAGTACGCCCAGCTTTCCTAAAGAGGTTTGAATAGGTTCAAAACCGATGTCTCCGGGAGTGAAATAGAATTTTTCGTAGTAAGCCGGATCATCGGGAATATGCATTTTCCGGTATTTACCCGCAATGCTTCCGTCGCGGTCGAACACAACAGCGGTGTTATGATATAGTCCGGGGGCACGTTTCTCAAAAAGAGAGGTGACAAGGACTGCTTTATTGGCGGCTGCCAACTCGGAATAAAAGCCTGTGGATGGTCCGGGAATGGGTTCAGCCAGATCAAACAGGTTGGTGTTTTCTGTCTGGCAGAAATAAAGTGAATTGTGTAGCTCTTGAAGCACAATCAGTTGCGCACCGTGAGCAGCGCAAGCCTCGATACTCTTTGCGAGGTTCATCAGGTTGACCCGAATATCTGCGGTATTGGATTGTTGGATGATTCCGACTTTTATCTTTTTCATGATGAATAATTACTTGGTTGATTCATTCGTTATTTTATAACTCCCAATGGGTATTGCATGGTGACACAATGCAGGGAACCGTGTTGCTTAATCAGGGCACGGCAGTCTATTCCGATTATCTGATGCCCTGGAAATGCTTGTTGTAACACATCTCTTGCTTTTTGGTCATTCGCTGGCTGATGGTATGTCGGGTAGAGAATAACTTCGTTCATAATCAGGAAGTTGGCGTAAGTTGCGGGCAGGCGTTCGCCGTCTTCTTCGATCTTGTCCGCCATCGGTAAGGCTAACAGGCGATAGGGTTCTCCTGCTAGAGTGCGGAATGTTTTCAGTTGTTCCTCCATTGCGAGTAATGCTTCGTAGTGTTCGTCTTCTTTGTCATCGCATTTCACGTAAGCAATGGTGTCGGTAGAACAGAAACGTGCCAAAGTGTCGATGTGGCTATCAGTGTCGTCGCCGGCAAGATAGCCATGGTCTAACCAAAGAACCTTTTGCAGGTGGAAGGTTGATTTCAAGTATTCTTCTATCTCTACCTGGTTCAGTCGCCCGTTCCGCTGGGGAGAAAGCAGGCATTCGGAGGTAGTGAGCAGTGTGCCCATTCCGTCGCTTTCGATGGAGCCTCCTTCGAGAACGAAGTCGAGGCGGTCTATATACTGGCCTTTCAAGGCTCCGGCTTCTACCGCTTGTTTGGTGATTTGATTATCCAGTTCGGAAGCAAATTTCAGTCCCCAGCCGTTGAATGTAAAGTCGAGCAGGGAAGGGGTGCCGGTGTCTATCATGGTGATGGCTCCGTGGTCGCGTGCCCATGTGTCATTGGTGGCACATTCCAGAAAGCGGACGTTGTTCATGTTGACGGTAGCGGCTATCTGTTTTTTCACTTCTTCCGGTTCGGGGGTGACAATCAATAGTAACTCTCGCTTCGCTATTTCCCTGGCTATGTTTATAAAACACTCTTGCACTTCTGCCAGCATGTATGCCCAGTCTGTACCGGCGTGTGGCCATGTCAACTGTATACCACTCTGCGTATGCCATTCGGCGGGCAAATGAGGTGCTCTCATTTCTACCTGCACGGTCATGTTTTTGCCGAAATTCAACTGCAAATCTTTCTCCGAGCCACTTGGGCTGGGAAGTCCAACCATGATTCCCATTAGACTATTATCTATTTTAGTTATTTATAAAATCAGTTTATTGTCTGCGTCAGTCGTCAGTGTGCCTGTTACGCATCATTACGTATTATTATGAATTCGTTTCTTGCTTTGGCTTCCGGTCAAAGAACGGATTCTTAGAAGATGCACTTACAGGAATGGCCATTACCATCTTGCAGTCTTTCAGCCAGTTCAGGCGTTGTGCTGCCAGCCCGGCGGAGAACATCACACGTGTGTCTACACGCAAATCGGCTGCCATAGCACAGGCGGAACCTATGGCGATACCTACGTCTATGCTGTTCAATGCGCAGGGAACTCCTCCGGTACGTCCGTCGCAGGTGGTGAAGCCGCAATGACCGCAGTTTAAGCCTTGTGTCTGCTCGCGTGTTCCTATCAATACAACACATTCGGCACTTAAGATGTTGTCGGCATCACGAAGGAAAAATTTCATTCCGTGTTCTTCTACCATAGCTATCATAGTGTCCGATAGTTGTTTAATCTCTTCATCCGTGATTAGGGCCACTTCGATAATATCGATTCCTTTTCCTTTCGGAGCAGTACGCGCAGCCGTCATCATCTGGCGGGCTACTTGTAATACATGCTCATGACGGGCATCTCTTTCGTTCAGTATCATAACTTTTCTTGAATTAATTAGTGAGGCAAAGATAAATGAAAATTGGTAAAACGGAGCGAAATGATGAAAGAAATAGGAGTTATGTTCTATTTATCTAGATTGATGATCTCTTCATTTACACAACCGATGTAACGGTGGTTGTAATAAGAGGTTGGGCGTTACCCATGTAAATCCGTTGACGGAATTAAATTAGTCCTACGTTAAAACTCCCGTTCCCAGATAGGAAACTGGCGTTTCTACGTAAAACACTCCAATTATTCCCATAGCTTTGCATAAAGGAATCAAGGCTTTTTTGATTATACGACGTGTTGCATATATTTTATCTACAACACATCTGCCACAGGTATCTGCAACGATCCATCTATTTGCAAATTAGCGTATTACATGCGTTTTGTTGCAGGTGGCAGATGTGTTTTTTATAGATAGGCAAAAAACTTTCATTCATTTATTAAAGTTGGTCTTATTTCGCAAAGTTTTTAATAATGCTCTGTATTCTTTATTAACTGAATTTTTATTCCCTAATATATTTAGTGGTGGATTGTAATCGTTTATAAATTCCTGTTCAAGAGTTTCTATTTGTTCCTTTTTTCTGTTTTCCACACTATAAAACAGTAATAGATTTTCTCTCATCCATTGTGACAGTGTTTCTTCATCATTTTCGTTGAATTTAGTTTTTCCATTGTCAGAATTGTTTTTATCTCTTGGTATTTTAGAAAATCCCATTAGGCTACCGATAGATTTACGAAGAGTTGATCTTCCCGCATTATTTCCTATAAAATGTTGGTGGTAGTCACGTTTTCTAATACTTATGTTACTAATTCCGGTGTATATTATCGGATAATGATTGTTATTATAATCTATATAGTGGAACTCAGGAGTGACTTTTATTGGAGCTAGTTGAGAAGTAGGCCGCAGAACAATAAAGTAATTTCCTGGAAGATCAGGAAGGATTGATTCACAATCTTTCATAGGATCAAAGAGTTTGAATGAGTTGTTCATTATTTTGATATTTCTTTGAATTGGTTAGTAGTTACTGTATTATATTTGTATGTTGACAATTATTGAATATTAGTGTATTGTGATATGAGTTCATCCAATATCCTTTTTTTCTTATCATTGGATAATTCATCCAAACAAGATATAATACTACTTTTAGCTTCAATAAGATCTCTGTCTTCTAAAAGTTTTAAAAATAATTCTTTGTCTATTTCAACTGGCTGATATAGATATAGTTTTGTACTTTGCATATCAATAAGATCTATTGATTTTGAAAGAACTTTTATTGATACTGAATCAATAATCTTTTCTATCATCTCATGCTGTTCAAGTGATTCCAAATCACTGTTACTTACAATCTTTAAACTTCTATTCGTATTGCTTTCTGTATTTTCAATACGCAGAATAAAATTTGTAGAATCTTTCATTTTGTTAGAATTTATATCATTTATACTTATCAACTCATCATTTAGTGTTTTTTCCTTAAATGTTTTATCCATTTATTTAATAATGAACGAATGAATTTGTTGATGAACTTTGCATTTTTCAATTTCTCTGCAATAGGAGGGCTTAAATAATAATACATTTTAATGAACCATCTCCCTAAATAAGTTTTTTTCAGGGTGTTGTCTCTAAACTGACGAAGAATTATTACCTCCGGTGCTTCATAAGAACCATAAACAGCAGTTGCAATGTAACAACCTTCGTTTTTAGGAGGTGGATTATTTACTCGTCTTCTTGGAGTATTTGGTTTAGGTGGTAATTGGTTTAAATTAAGATTATCAGAACTAATCTCTTGTGTCAAATATTTATCAGGTAATCCCCGTTTAATCTTTTCTAAAATATCTTTCCAATATTCCAATCCTTCATCTGAAAAATACATATTATAAGTCTTGTATCTTTCATTTAACGCCAATCCACATGTAATCCATCCTTTGGCTATTTCTACCGTTATTTCTGCAAATTCTTCGTTTTTCTCTATTTCTTCATCAGGAACGGCAAAACGTAAAGTTGGTATCTGAACCATATTTTCATATGTAGACATCAAAATAAAATCCTCTTTTAGCATTCGTTCTGCAGCGGTTGATGGATATAATTTTCTATAAGATTCGTATAAGTCCTTTTGTATTTGTAAATCCTGTAATAATTCGTTATAGGCATTTTGAAGATAAAATGGACTTATTGATAGAAGAGCTATATATACTTTATTTCTTATTTCTGATGAGGTAGTGAGTTCTAAAGCCTTATTACCAGCTGCAACCATTTGATAACAATTGTAACCAGGCATACATCCTATACCCGACATTTTTAATTCCCAAGCGTCAGCATTTTGAGAGTCTATTTCCAATATTTTATTGGCATAGTCATACGCTTCTTGTCCATTGCCCATCTCTGTAGCTGCGAACCCTATAGATAAATATTTTTCTATATCACCAGACCTATCAATCTTGATTTTGTTGATAGCTTCTTGAATCTGCACTTTTGATCCACAGTAAGAGCAGAAACCACTTTCTCTACTGTTATCTAATTGAATTGACGCACCGCAATTGGGGCATTTTATATCTATTAAACTCATAATATAGTATTTTTATTATTGAGGAATGGGTGGAGGACAATTCTTTGCATCAGTATCAACAAACTCTTGGAATGTACTAAGAGGTTGCCAATCTGGCATTCCCTTTTTCCATGCTAACAGCTTAAGTACATAGGAGTCCTTAGCCAATGCATTACGAATTTCTTGTTCTGTATATGGTCCTTCTTGCTTTCCATTTACAACAAGATAATAGGATATGGTGGACGGAATTGGTGGAGGAGTAATTTCGCTGTTTGACAGTAATTGTTGATTTATATGTTTTCCTATATTCAAAGATGCGCCAAACCCTAAACCGGCATTTATAAATGCTGCCCCAGTTCCACTTTCATTTTCAGCAGCTTTATCCATTACATCAAAAGAACGTTCCAATGAATAATTATCTTTACCTGTAATCTTTAATCTTGCAGAAAGATTTTTGGCTTTTTTTATTTCAGTTAAACTAGCATCGTTTTCTGGAATGTTGATTGAAATAATATTGAATAATATGATTTCAACTCCATAGTCTGCGAAATAAGGTTTAAGTTCATTTTCGCAATAAGTGGAAATTTCTTGTAAATGTGTTAAGATTTCCAAAACCGGAATTTTGTCGGAGATAATTTTTTTAGCAATAATATCTGTTAGTTTCATTAATAACAATCCTCTGAAATAAGATTGTAACTGTTGTTCATCAAAATGAGGCATATTACCAACAAAATTAGACAAAAACAGCTCTGCATTACTGATACAAAAGCCATATTGTCCGTAGGCTCTTACGGGAACAATGATTTCATATTTTGGATCTTCAAGTTGAATCGGTGTTTCAGTACCCCATTTCAAACTAAGACGTTGTAGCGTATTAACAAACCAAACATCTGCTTGAAAAGGAGAATCACTGCCAAATGGGATATTAATTATCTTGTTCAGTAATGGAATATTCTTGGTTTTCAATGTATATGTACCATCAGTGAACTTATCACAAACCTTGCCTCCTTTTACAAAGAAAGCGATTTGTCCAGGATAGACTACTAATTGTGTTCCCCAACGTAAATCGCATGAAGGAAATTTGTGCACTATTACCCCTTCTTGCTGTTCGTATTTAACAATGTCAATTATAGCCATATTCTTAATCTTTCAAATTGGCAAAAGGACGTTTCCCTTCATGTTCTTTCTTGAATTCTTGAATCATTTGGCTTTCCACTTCTCTTGGGTCTTCCTCGGACAGTGTTTTCCAACAAACAATTAAGGAATAAGCATCTGCTAATTGCCAAATATAGCGTCCTCCTTTATGTCCGATAGGTTTTCCCTGACCAAATTTGATATATTGTTCAATACGAGATTTTAATGTAGCACGATTATTTTCTCCTCCTGCTTTTCCAATATACAGGATGGAAGAATTATCTACCCATTTCTTCTCTAATTCCGCAATCGCAATATTAGGGTCTTTTTGCTTAAAGAAACCTCCAGTCCCTTTCGGCATAAAATGAGGTTTTTCCATGTTTTCTCTCAGTACAATGTAAACTCCTTTTTGAGAAGGAATCAAGGTACTGTCTTTTATCAATTCTTGAAAAGTAATGAAACCGCTGAAACCTTTGGCGCGTAATTCGTTTTGCATAAATATTATGATTTAAAAAGTTGGTTATAAGACTCCACCATTATAACCGCATTATAAAAAGAAAGTGTGGAGTCGTCTGTTTATCTATCGGGAGGTTCTGGTAAACCTAAGGAACAAATAAACAATACCCCACACTTGTATAGATATGCGCATAGGTAACACATACGAAAATACAAGTGATGAGTGTTATTGTTATCCCTGTTCCTTTTGAAATTTACCAGATTTCCCGAATAAGGATAAAAGCAAAACACTTTCATCTAATAAAATGTAATGTCATATAATTGCTTATGATGACAGTGCAAATATAGATATATTTTGCAATATAACACTCTAGGGTATTGTTTTTTTAGGTTTAAGTATAGTCTTCGTTAACAATCAATCTCTTACTCTATCAAATCTATCTCATCATCCATTTCTCCATTCTCATCGTCATATAAATAAGATTCAGGTATATAGTCAGACAAAACCAGTTTTTCATTCTGTGTTTCGTTTTCAATTTCTTCTGCAAGATCAATATTTACGTCAATATCATCGCAGCAGGCGTAGTTGTCGCGATATTGTTGATTACGTTTCATTTCTTGCTGAAAAAAACTGCTACCAAATAATGCTTTAAATAGATTCATAGTTTTAATGTTAAACGTTATGTTATAAATGTCTTTTTATTGCTTCCTCATAAATTCTCCGTATCCGTTCCCGAAGATGTGACGGCTCAATTACTGTAAGTGAACTACTACGTGAGAGCAATGCCATTACAAAATCATTAGTAATACGAAGGCGTAATCTGATTCGAAATTCCATCTCATTGTCCGTAATGATTTCTTGTGAATGATGCAAAGGAATCGATTTCAAGAAACTGCCATCTAATGCACTATAGCTTAGCTCAATATTTTCTACTGGAATATCTGTCTGATTCCAGATGCCGTAGCTGTCTTTAAATAAGTTGTTTGCATCAATATTCATATTCCTTTTGAAGGTTTCCTCATAAAGGATTTGGAGATTGCGGATACAGTCTATATTGAAAGTTTTTAATATGTTGTTGTCATAGGCGAGGAGATACCATCTTTGCTGGTCTTCTTTCAGATAATAAGGTAAGACTTTCTTTTTGCGTACTTTGTCTCCTTCACGTACATAAATATAACTGAATTCTACCGGGTGAAAGAATTTAATGGCTTTTATCAATGCCGGAAGACATTCACTGTCGTTTGGTCGATGATGTTCGGCAAGAACATAGGTGTGTAGGTTGGAAGTTTTGTCCAAAGCATTCAATAGGTCGAAGTTTAGCAGAAGCCGTTCGTACTGCTCCTTTTTCAAATCGTCTTCCTCATTGATATAATAACCGTTTTGTTTCTTATCAAAACAGATGCGGATACCAAATAGATCTTCTATATCTTTGAAGTCTCGCTGCAAAGTTCTTATGTCTACAGGTGTTCCATCTCGTTCTTCCATGCGATGTGTCACGTAATTCTCCAATTCTTTACGAGGCACATACTGTTGCGGTCCTTTTAATTTATTGATAATGACCAGCAATCGTTGCATTCCTTCCCGTTTCTTGCCCATATTTGGTATTAATTTTAATTATCAAGAGCAAAGATAATGTCACGTGACGACAAAACATGTCGTTCTAAGAAAATTTCTAAGAAAACAAAGGGATTTTGATACGTATGCCCTTGTTTTTTTATACTTTTGGTGAAATTTTCAAAAGGTACGATTAAATGCTACATATTGAGAACATTTGTATTGCTTTTGGGACAGAGGTTCTTGTTTCCGGTTTTAATATGAAATTGGAAAGGGGAGAAACTGCCTGTATTGTAGGACAATCTGGCTGTGGAAAGACTTCGTTACTGAATGCGATAATGGGTTTTGTTCCGTTGAAAGAAGGGATAATCAGGATAGGAGGAATGGTACTGGATAAATCGACTATTGATACAGTCAGGCGGCAGATTGCATGGATTCCCCAGGAATTGGCATTGCCTTTCGAATGGGTGAAAGAGATGGTAGCTCTCCCGTTCGGACTGAAAGTGAACCGTTCTGTCCCTTTTTCGGAAGAAAGGCTTTTTGCCTGTTTTGATGAATTGGGACTGGAACATGAATTATATACCAAGAGAGTGAATGAAGTGTCGGGCGGTCAGCGTCAACGCATCATGCTCGCCGTAGCCGCTATGCTCAATAAACCTCTGATTATTATAGACGAACCGACTTCTGCTTTGGATGCCGATTCGACCGGTAGGGTCTTGTCTTTTTTCCGGCGACAGGCGGAAAGGGGAACAGCAGTGCTGGCCGTATCGCATGATAAGGATTTTGCTTCGGGTTGTCATTATTTAATAGAATTGTAACGATTGGAGAGAACTCTAATACGAATCGGATAGAATTGTTAAGAATACACTGTGGGAACGATTGATATATCATATTATAATCTTTTTATAGGCTTGCTTCTGCTTGCCATCCCGTTCTTTTATCTTTGGAAGTTTAAAACGGGACTACTGAAACCTGCCCTGATTGGTACAGTACGGATGATTATCCAACTGTTCTTTATCGGCATGTATCTGAAATATCTCTTTTTGTGGAACAATCCCTGGATTAACTTCCTTTGGGTGATAATTATGATATTCGTAGCCGGACAGACAGCACTGGTGCGTACCCAGTTGAAACGTCGTATCTTATTAATCCCTATTACGGTAGGATTTCTTTGTAGTGTTGTACTGGTAGGCTTGTACTTTATCGGTATTGTTCTTCAATTGGACAATATATTTAGCGCCCAATACTTTATTCCGATATTCGGTATCCTGATGGGTAATATGCTTTCGAGCAATGTGATAGCTTTGAATACGTATTATAGCGGATTGAAACGTGAGCAACAGTTGTACCGTTATTTACTGGGGAACGGAGCAACAAGGCAGGAAGCACAGGCTCCATTTATCCGACAGGCCATTATTAAATCCTTCAGTCCGCTGATTGCGAACATTTCCGTGATGGGATTGGTTGCTCTTCCCGGCACAATGATCGGACAAATCCTGGGAGGAAGCAGTCCGAATGTTGCCATCAAGTATCAGATGATGATTATGGTGATTACTTTTACGGCATCTATGCTGTCGCTGATGATAACTATTTCATTGGCTTCACGCCGATCTTTTGACGCATACGGGAAATTATTAGAGGTAACCAAAGAACCCCGAAAATGACAGTTACCGATCAGATATTTCGTAAAGTGGCTGAAACTTCTATTCCGCATTTTTTTATAACAGTGGAGTTTTCGGCATCCGGCACTGAAATGCCGGAACATATCGAATCGTTCTTGCGGGAAAAGCACGAAGCAATTCTTCGTGGAGCCAACGGGCGTAAATTTATCTATAAAGAAGGAGAGTGGCGGCTTATTTTCACTTTCTTTCCTACCGACAGGGTAGTAGACGAACGATATGCGCTGAAAAACAAAGTACAGATGAAAAGCGAAAGATAGACGCTAAGACAACGGGTTATCTTTGCTTTTAGCTCCGGTTGTGAGCACATTGATTACTTGCCTTTCAACATTCCCCATAAGCAGCGAAGTTGCACGAATTGTTCTCCGGGTTGCACATACCCGCCTTCAAACATCTTTTCCGACACTTTAAATTTGGAAAGATGATGGCGTATGTACGTCTCTACAGCCGGGGATTGTTTTTTGACGAATGACATCAAATCGACCTTTCCATCTTCACGAATAAGAACATGGGCTTTGATGGTACGAAAGCCGTACTCTTCGCAGTGTTTGGTTTCTGCTTTATCAATCCAGAAGATAGCAGTAGCTTTGACCGTATCTGCCGTACAATCTTCGGCATTGTCAATTTCTGTAGACTCGGCTACAGCCGTTTCCGTATTATCACTCTTTTTAAGTTGACAGGAAGTCGTCACAACTATCAGCAACAGTAGAGTCAGAATTGTTTTCATCGTATTTATTATTTAGTGGAAGTAAAAATACAGATTTTCAATAAATAACGGAAGTTTTACGCAGAATTTTATAATTAGTTTTTATTCCGACACTGATTTTTATCCATATTTGTCCGATGAAAATAGGCAAAAGGCAAAAAGAATATACACTCTCTTTGCCTTTTGCCTATTGATAAAACTGAAAAATGAAATCAATTGTTTAATCTGAAACTGATGTAGATATAGTTAGGGTTTAGCGGAAATCTTTCAGTTCTTCCTGTAATTTCTGGCGCGTGAAGAAGATACGGCTCTTTACAGTGCCCAACGGAAGATTCAGTTTTTCTGCAATCTCGCGGTATTTGAATCCGGAAACGTGCATGGCGAACGGAACTCTGTATTCTTTCGGAAGAGCATTGACTACGCGGTGCATCTCTTTCAGGTCGTACGTTTTTTCCGTACTTTCAAACCCTGCATCTTGCGGTAAATTAAGATGGTAGAGATTGTCCGTATGGTCAATAAATGTCTGGTCACGAACTACCTTACGATAGTTATTGATAAAGATGTTGCGCATGATGGTATACATCCATCCTTTGAAATTTGTATCAGGTGTATATTTTTCTTCGTTATCTAATGCTTTTAATGAGGTTTCCTGCAGCAAATCGTTTGCTTCTTCGCGGTCTGTTGTCAGTTTGTATGCGAAACGTAGTAGTTCTTCCTGAACGCCTACCAAGTCTTTTCTGAAGCTTAAACTTTTCATATGTGTTGTTTTTAAAATGTGAGTATTCGTTGTTAAAATTTTGATGTTGCAAGTTTAAGGTATTTTGTCGATCCCGCTGGGGGAGAATCCGACGGAATTTAGGGGAATTTCTATCATCGGATAGTTTTTAGGTCTTATTTGATAGTTTTCGGGTGGTGTTTGATATCTTTTACGGTGGTCTCAAGAAAACGGATAACGATAAATTCTCTAAAAAACGACCGTTTAGTATGATTATTCCTTTTTTATTTATTATATTTGCAACCAAATTTTCTACCAAATAATGAAAATTAAGCAAATAGTAAGCGCCCTTGAACGATTCGCGCCTCTGCCATTGCAAGACGGCTTTGATAATGCCGGCCTGCAAATCGGATTGACAGAAGCGGAAGCAACAGGGGCTTTGTTGTGTCTTGACGTTGCTGAAGCCGTGTTGGATGAAGCGATCGCGTTGGGTTACAATCTCGTCATATCTCATCATCCGCTGATTTTTAAAGGGTATAAATCCATTACGGGCAAGGATTATCTGGAACGCTGTATATTGAAAGCAATAAAGAATGATATTGTGATCTATTCGGCGCATACCAATCTGGATAATGCGCAAGGTGGAGTCAATTATAAGATAGCCGAAAAAATCGGATTGAAGAATTTGAAAGTGCTTGAGCCGAAAGAGAATAACTTGGTTAAGTTGGTGACGTTTGTCCCTTACGCACAAGCTGACGCGGTACGCGAAGCACTGTTTGCTGCCGGATGCGGAAATATAGGCGACTATGATTCATGCAGTTACAATCTGAAAGGAGAGGGAACTTTCCGTGCAAAAGAGGGAACGCATCCTTTCTGTGGAACAATCGGAGAACTGCACCACGAAGAGGAGGTGAGGATTGAAACGATTCTTCCTTCCTTTAAAAAGGCGGAAACCATCAAGGCTTTATTGGCTGCCCATCCTTATGAGGAACCGGCATTCGACATTTATCCTTTATTGAACGACTGGTCGCAGGCGGGATCGGGAATTGTCGGTGAATTGGATGAATCGGAGACAGAGCTCGAATTTTTGAAACGCATCAAGAAGACATTCGAAGTGGGATGTTTGCGTCACAATAAGCTGAAGGGAAGAGAGATACAGAAAGTGGCATTGTGCGGCGGTGCAGGTGCATTTTTGCTTCCACAGGCAATCCGGTCGGGAGCGGATGTTTTTATTACCGGCGAAATTAAATATCATGATTATTTCGGCCATGAAGAAGATATTCTGATGGCAGAGATTGGTCATTACGAAAGCGAACAATATACAAAAGAAA
>OGEI01000789.1_pt1 | contig 16324 bp, 9 predicted proteins | sample 1570631 | NCBI WGS metagenome assembly OGEI01 (sample SAMEA2582139, study PRJEB24529) | metagenome | biome: Human gut stool | place: China | collected 2011
TCCTCTTTTAGTCCATCGATATTCGGGTAGACATTGACATTCGCCCGGTTGGTTCGTTCCAACCCATAATCAGCCCGGTTCAGGAAATGTATTTGCTTCATCAGTATGACAGCACAAAAGATAAAACAGATACTGATGATGAATTGTGCAGCCATACTTATTTTCTGGAATGTGTTTTTATTCCTGTTTCCCGCAGAGCCTTTCAGCATAGCATTTAAAGTCTGGCGTCTGAAATAGTAGATCGGATATAAAGACAACAGGAACGAAAGGATGACGATGATTCCCGAGTATTTAACTGCCTCCAGATAGATAGCGGTATTGTCCAGTTTGATATCGGATAACTCTTTAAACGTAGGCAAGGCAAGCTCTATCAGGATCAGGCCGGTGAATAAGGCCAGAACCAGCGTCAGCATATACTCGACGGCAAACAGAACCAGTTGGTTACTGTCGGATGAACCGCATACTTTGCGAAGTGCTATTTCCTGGTTACGCATTCGTATCCGGGTGATAAACAGGGTCAGATAATTGAATAAAGCGCAAAGGATAACCAGTCCTCCGGCTGAGGCAAACAGTAGAATATGTTCGTATTTCACTGTTACTTCCCGGCTAGGACGGTCGTAGCGCATGGCTGTGATCGGGGTCAGTTCCGTTTTACTGATTACGAAAGAGGGATCCTTATCTGCCTTAAACTCTTTCAGCTTCTTCCGGAAGGTCTCTATATCGACACCTTTTCTTATTTTGATGAATGTTTGCCAGGAGGACATATTCCATTCTTTTTCGTACCTGTTCGACGCGAGGATTTCAAAAGGCATATTGCTGTGTATATCCCAGGGTTTTACGATGGCACATATTTTTCTTTTTCCGTAAATATCGATCTCCTTGCCGATCGGATCTTCCTTCCCGAACAATTGTGCAGCCAGCTGGTCGGTAATGGCTATTTCTTCATTGTCAGGAAGCATGAAGTTATGGTTACCGCTTATTACATCGAACCGGAACATTTCCATTGTAGCCGAGTCGACCCCTATTTCAAATGAACTATATTCTACTTCCTTGTATTTGAACTGGCAATTCCAAGCCTGCATATTGCAGGCTGTCTCTATTTCCGGAAATGTCTCTTTCATAAAAGCCGCCAGCGGATAGGGAGTGATCTGTGATATGCCGTCGTTATACATTTCTGATGCTATCCGAACCACATAGATACGGTCGGCTCCGTCATGGAACGTGTCGTAAGTCTGTTCATACCGTATCCACAGAGTAGCCAATGCAAAACAGGTAAAACCCACCGCCAGTCCGACAATGCTAATAACAGATTGCGATTTATATTTTAACAGGTTGCGGATAGCTAATTTGAAATAGTGTCGTAGCATACTCATTCTTATACTGATATTTGTTACAAGTTTACTAAATAAAAAGCAAAATGTATGCCAAATGGGTAAATTGTTGATATAGTTGTTGTTATGAGATAATTTCGTCCGCCGCTCCGTGTGTATTCGCACGTAATGTGTTCATTATCGCACTGATCGCCTATTCTGTTTTAACAGCCTGTGCCGGATTTGTTCCGGCTGCTTTGCGTATTTGCCAGATAACTGTGATAAGCGCAATCCCCCCAGTCAGGATGGCTGCAATGGCGAACAGCCACCAGGATATAGCTGTCTGATGAGAGAAATCTTTCAGGTAATGCCGGATAGCGAGCCAGGATAACGGAGTGGCTATCACAAAAGAGACCAGCAACAACTGGCAATACTTACGCAGCAACAGCCTGGTGATCATGGAGGTGGTCGCCCCGTTTATCTTACGGATCGCTATCTCCTTATACCGTTGCTGGATATCGAACAGCGACAGGCTGAAGAGCCCCATCGAAGAGATCAGGATCGCGATCAGGGCAAAGACGGAATAGATCCGTGCGACCAGCCGATCTTTCTCATACATGGCACTGATCTCGTCTTCCACAAAAGTGTATTCAAATTCTCCTCCGACAGTACCGGTATGAAACTCTTTCAGGAATTGGATAGCCTCCTGCCGATGCCCGGGAACAATAGAAGCCATTAACTTTCCGGGCCAGAACATTTCATCTTTTACATCTTTGGAAGTGATGATGACCGGTTGGTTGCGTTGTGAGAGATGCACGACCTGGAATTCAGGCGTGAAGCCCTTTACCAGATATGAGTGGATTCCATTATATGATTCCATTTCCAGTTCCGTAGGGGACTGACCTCCTTTACTGAAGAGCTTTCTAGCTGTTTCGTTCATCAGTATCTCGTGTTCGCTCTCCGGAAGTTTGTCTTTTGATACAGCTATCTCATATACATCGAAGAAACTGTTGTAAACCTTTACATGAAATACTTCCTGCCATTCTCCTCCGGGAATGCGCATATTCTGCTTATTGAGTTGATCGTTCGGTATTTCGTATGGACTCAGTCCATAGGTAAACGACTGAAATAAAGGAGACGCTTTGATGGCATTCTGCACCTTGAACGAAATCTCATCAGACCGCTTCCGGTCTTCCTCTCCATAACTCATTTGAGAGGAAGGGCGCATGAACCATACTTTTATAATATCCTTTGTCCGGTATCCCAGATCGGCATTCAGCATGAAGTGAAGCTGCTTCATAAAAAACAGGGAAGAAATGATCAGGCAGCAGGTAATACCATACTGGATGATTAAAAAGACGGAGCGGGTTCCCATCTTGTTCTTCTCCGGAACAGCGCCTTGCAGTGAACGGATTGTCTGCCGGAAGCTATAATTGAAAAAAGGATATATAGTAATGACCAATGGTAATCCAATCAGAAGCCCCAGGGATAATATCGTATTAAAAGACGATCCGACAACCGTCGAAATACCGAGCAGGTTTATCTGCATCGGGTTGGTGATCTCGATAATCATCCAGCTGAGAAAGAGTGAAGCTGCCGTTAATACCAGATTCTCGGCATACAACTGGATGAACAGTTGTACAGGCCTGGCTCCGAATACCTTCTTCATCCCTAGTTCCCGGCTGCGTTTGATGATAACGACCGAACTGATATGGATAAAGTTAAATACCCCGATCAACAACAGTAAGATGGCAACGAACGATAGGATCTTCAGACTGTCTGCATTGCCTTGACGGAACGTATTTTGCCCTTTGTCAACAGCCTTGTCCATATAAAGCTTATCCAACGGGATAACCTGGAAAAGAAAATTATCGGTATCGTCCGCGTTATGGTTTGCTTTAAGTCTGTCATTGATCCGGGTGGCACTGATACCGGGAAAAGCTTGAGCGATCGTGTAGTAGTTTACGGGAGGCCACCGCCATTGCAACTCTTTTGATATCAGCAGGTCGAAGTTGAGAGAACTTTGCGTTACCGTCTTTCCCGTGATCCCTTTGATCGTCAGGATATTTCCGTTATACTCAATATTCTTGCCGACCGGGTTCTCTTTGCCGAACAACTTCTGTGCGAACCTGCTGGTGATAACCGCCTCTTTAGGGTCGGCCAGTAAGCGGGCACGATCTCCTTCCAATACCGAATAGTCTAGCAGTTGCAGGAAAAGAGTATCTGTAGCTAATACGTGTGCATTAAATTTCTTCTCGTCAATATTGATCTCTACATCGCTGAGGGAAACAAAGGATGTCCTTTTCTCTATTTCCGGAATATCCAGCGGATTAATATAGTTTTTCTTCAGGAGTACATTATCCGTAGTACACAGGACAGGTGGCAGTTCGCCGTTTCCCCGATGGCGTAGACTCAGGTACAGTTGCTCATGTTTTTTATTGAAATGATCGGTCGTTGCCTCACTGTACACATACCGGCTGATGATGATGACGCAGGCCAGACTCAAGGCCAGACCGAGAATATTAATAATCGTGTATAACCGGAAACGTACCAGTGAACGTATGGCAAGCAGGATGATCTTCATGGATATGTTGTATTTGTTTATTCCGCATTCATGGCTTCCGCCGGATTAGTCTGTGCCGCTTTATGTATCTGCCAGATCAGTGTAGCCAGGGATATTCCGGCCGTAACGATCAAAGCGGCAGCAAAGATCCACCAGGAGACAGGAGCTTTGTTGGCAAAGTTTTCCAGGTATTTGAAAATAGCCAGCAGTGAGATCGGAATGGATATCATAAATGCTAATGCCAGTAATTTGAAATATTTGCGTAACATCATTTGCATGACAACATTGGTTGTAGCCCCGTTTACCTTACGAATGGCAATCTCTCGATATCGCTGCTGAACATCAAACAGAGACAAACTGAACAAACCTAATGAAGAGATTAGAATAGCTATGATTGTGAATATGGAATAGATATAAGCAGCCTTTTTATCATCTTTATAAAGAGCACCAACTTCGTCTTCAACAAATGAATATTCAAACTCACCGCCTACGGTGTCGTTGTGGAGTTTCTTCAGAAAGGTAATTGCTTCCTGTTTTTTTCCGGGAACGATGGTAGCCATTAATTTTTGACTGTTATAACTTCCGGAGTTGGAAATAACCAACGGGGCGGTGGGCTTGGACAAGTGCGTGAACTTGAAATCCTTTACCACACCGATAACCTGATAAGGAGGATTTGTTTCCATATTCTCCCGGCTGGTAAGCCACAAACGGCTATCCGGCTGTAATTGTACTGTTTCTATATCGGTTATACCAAATAATCTTTGTGCTGTCTCGTTAATAATGAACTGGTAACCATATGTATTATCAATGGAATCGTTCCAAAATCGCCCTTCTTTTAATGCTAAGCCGTACATCTGTATATTTTGTGCAGACATATAGGCAGAGCAAACTTCTTTATATTCTCCGTCCGCTGTTTTCAAACGAATACCGCCTTCCTGTATCGTGTGGGGGCTATCTCCATATACCCAATTAATAAAAAGGGGACTGGCATCCATTTTCTGTTTTATCTCGCCATCTAGCCGGTTAATATTATTGAAGTATTTTATACGGTCTTCATCCGACATGCTCCATACATTGCTAGGATGTTTGATAAACTGAGCTTTTATAATGTCTTTTGTTTTATATCCCAGATCTGCATTCAGCATAAAATGGAGTTGTTTCATAAAGAACAAAGATACGATTATCAGGCAGCAGGTGATAATATATTGAAATGCAATAAAAACAGAACGTGAGACCACAGAGTTACCACTGTGATTTACCGAGCGAAGTGAAGTTATAGGTGGCGTGTAATTATATCTGATAAAAGGATACACGGAGGTGATGGCTGGTAGCAGGAAGAGAATACCCATTGAAAGTAAAAAGTCAAATGTCAGACTGTTTACTTGCGAGATACCCAGGGTCGATTCAATGGCTCCTCCGCTAATCTCAATTAATATCCAGGCGATAAAGAGGGCACAGCCTATCATTACTATGTTTTCACCAACGAGTTGCATCAGCATTTGTAAAGCTCTGGCACCAAATACTTTTTTCATCCCTAACTCGCGTGCCCGTTTCAGCATCAGGACAGTATAGATATTGATGAAGTTGAAGATGCCTACAAGCAAAATAAGAAAAGCGACACCGGAGAGAACCAGGATATTGCTTTTGTTTCCCCGTAGAAAAGTGTCATCGAACGTGTTGACAGTTTTGTCAAAGTACAATTTGCCGAGGGGAAGCAGTTGGTTAGGTGTTTCCTTACTTCCTTCTTTTATGTTACTGATAAATTCTTTATTCAGTTTATCAATATCAGTGCCGGGAGCCAATAATACGATAGCTTCAAAAGCACGTCCCCATTTTTCTTGCAATTGCCAGGAAACGAGGAGGTCGAACTGAATGGAACTTTTATCGACAGGGTCGTCGATTACTGTGGTGATCGTAATTGTTTTACCGATAGAGTGTTGTATGCTTTTTCCTACTATATCTTTGTCTGTTCCGAACAGCTTTCGGGCAAACTTCCGTGTAATAACTGCACTTTGCGGATCCTGTAGTGGAATTTGTTTATTGTCGGATATAACCGGATAATCCAGAATCTGTAAAAAAGCAGTATCGGCAACCAGGATTCGCGCATTGTATTTTACATCATTAACTGTTATATAGTCTTCTGTAAAAGAAGAGAAAGGGGCTACTTTCTCAACAGACGGATTGTTTATCAAGCGGGAATCACCCATGCCTGTTCCGGGATTGAAATTGTAATAAAAACGAGGCATTGTTTCTTGTTCAAAATGCTGTGTGACCAGGCATAACCGATCCAAATTTTTATTGAAATGGTCTACAGTCAGTTCCCTGTACACATGTCGGGATATGGTCATCACGCAGGCCAGGCTCATGGCCAGGCCTATTATATTGATAGCGGTGTACAGTCGGAAACGTGATAACGACCGGATAGCAAGTAATAATATTTTCATGGTATCTGTTTTCTTATTCCTTATTTAAGTATCAGCTCTTCCGCATCTCCAAAAGTACTATATCCGGTGACAATAACCTTATCGCCCGGCTGTAAACCGCCTGTAATTTCATATTGCTGCGGATTCTGGCGGCCGATGCTGATGTTTACTTTCCGGGCTTTCGTTCCGGCTTCGTTCAGTTTATATATCCATTGTCCTCCGGTAGTCTGGAAGAAATCGCCGCGTGGGATGACCAGGGCTTCTTCCGGCTGTCCGAGTTCGACCTGCACGCGGAAACTCTTTCCGATACGTACATTCTCGGGAGACTCGTCGGTGAAAACGAGGTCGACATCGAAGTTGCGGTCTTTTACTTCCGGAACGACTTTGGTGATCCGCAGGGGATATTTCTTTCCCTGCCAGCTGATGGTGGCGGGAAGCCCTGTGGTGATCCGGTCGATATAATATTCGCTTAGCGAGGTATGTATTTTGAATTGATCCAGCACTTTGATCTCGGCGATCGCTTCGGTGCTCTGTACCTGCTGCCCGGGGGTAACCTTCACAAAACTGAGCTGGCCGGCCAGTGGGGCGCGTACGATCAGGTTATCCATACGCTCCTGTGCACGGGCATACTTTTTCCGTTCGCGTTCCAAGTCGTTCTTCATCAGTTCGCTGCGGAGGATCGTAGCGGCACTGTCGTGGCGCAGGCCTTCCAGTTGCAGGGCCGTGCTCTGGGTTTTATAGACAAACTCGTCGCGCTGCACTTCCAGTTGGGCTTTGCTTTTCACACCCATACGGAATTCTTCTTCGTCGAGGGCAAAGCTCTTTTTCAGGCGGTTCAGTTCATATGTCGTCTGTAACGTCTGTTTCTGAAGGTCGAGGCTCTTCTGTTCCATCTCAATCTCTTTTTCCTGATAAGAGATCAGTTGCTTCTCCCATTCGTCGCGCTGGTCGTCGATGGTACGTATCAGATCCGGGTTCGACAGGGTCAGGATCGTATCGCCTTTTTGCATCATAGTGCCTTCTTCGGCTACGATACGGTCGACGCTACCTGCTTAACGGGTATTGATCTTGATGGTCAGGATCGGTTGAACTACACCTTCCACATCTACGTATTCCAGAAACTTATCGGCTGTCGCTTCGCCGATGATCAGGTTTTCGGCTTCGGTGCGTAATTTTCGGCCGCCGGAAGCAACGATCGAGACGTAGACTAAAAGGATGATAAAGGCTACCCCTCCGGCGATGTGCCAGCGGTAACGGTAATATACGGGTTTCTTTTCAATAGGTTTATCCATTATCTTATTTCATTAATTGTTCGTAATTGAATGTCAGTTCACGGCCTTGCTCGAAATCGTAACCGGTCATGCTGCGGAGTCCGTAATACAGGTTCCAGTAATTATATAAGGCATTGATATAATCCCTGCGTGCCCGGTCTTTCTCGGTGATGGAGGCGTTGAGGTCGAGGATGGTGGACTTACCCAGGAGGTATAGCTTCTGTGCAACATCGTTCCTGCGCTGGGCCGTCTGGTCGGTCTTTTGTGCAATGGCTACTTTATCGGCTTGCAGGTTGAACTGTTTGACCATCTTGATCACATTTAACTCGAAGTCGTTGCGTGCCTGTTCCACGTCGGTATATACTTTGTCGCGGTTGCTGAGAGCCACTTTGACTTGCCCTTTTCCGACTCCCCAGTCAAGGATAGGGATGCGGATGCCGATACTGACTAATTGCTGATCCAGAGGGCTACGGTAGGCCTCCTTCAGTTTCTCGTTCGTTTGGGTTAACCCGAATTGCATATACAGGTCGGCTTTAAATCCGCGTGACGCTTTGGCTACGGCCACTTTGTATTCGCTTTCGAGACGTTGACGCTGAAGTGATTCCGGCTCGGGATTGTTTTCGTAAGCCAGTTGGAGGGCTTGGTCTACCTTTACTTCAAAATGAGGTATATTCTCGCCGATGATCACCTGTAGCTCGGATGAATTGTTGATACCCAGATAGCTTCGTAATGCCTGGATGCAGTTGTCCATTTCGATACGGGCATTCATCTTGTTGGTCTGTTCCGTCAGCAGGTTCAACTCCAGTTGCAGCATTTCGTTTTCGGTGATGGTACCTATATTGTAGCGGCCTTGCGCGTATTGATAGAGTGTATCGGCATTGGAATAATTATATTGTGCGATCTCCCAGTTTGTCTGTGCCGTGGCTAGCTGGAAGAACTGGTAAGTAGCTTGTGCGGCAACCAGTTCAAGCGTTTCCGTCAGGTTCTTTTTCGACTCGGTGTAACGGATCGGTTCGATTTTACGATCCCATTTGAATTGGTTGTATCCGAACAGGTTCTGTTCGTAACCGATCACGACGGGGGTGCTGTTATAGGAGCTTGTCTTCTCTGAAAAAAGATCCAGTCGCTGCAAGGCCGTTTTTACGAAAAGGGTACCACCCGTTAAAGAGACGTTCTGGTCGATCGTAAATCCTGCATCCACCATCAACTGATTACGGTGTACGAAACTTTCTCCTCCGTCCGGCAGGGTGACCGAACTGATCGACCGGTTCAGCGAAGGAGTGGAGGTGAATGTCAGACTGGGTAACTGTTGTGCCCGGAAAGTACGCCAGTTCCAGTAAGCCGCCCTGAATGAATGGCGGGCAGCGATTGCCTGGGGCGATTGCTCCTGAGCCATGTGAATGGTTTCGGACAACGTGAGACGTAATGTATCCTGCGGATAAGCCGAACCGATGGTCAGCAGGGCAAGGATAACGGATATTATGTATGTTCTTGTATGTGTCATGCTTTCTTAAAAACAAATAACATGCCACATTTTTAAACATCTGATAGCTAGTGGTTAAGGACGCGTACGGTAGAATAGCCCAGTGCGTCAGCGCACAAAGAATGTGCGTAGACGCACAGCTGATGCGGTCAGGGTTTCTCCTGCCAGTTATATAAGTTTACTTTCTTATGACGGCTAACCTGCTCCTTTACTTCCGGAAAGAAGCGTGCCAGGATATTGTATAATCCCGGATCATACCGTTTAAGTTCTTCGCGGGTGTTGATCTTATTATGCTTTCCGTCTCCCTCGTCGTTATCGACTTCAGCATTTACATTAAACCAGTTCTGCACACCTTCCGCCCAGTATTCTTCTATATTTGTCGAAGCATACACATTTTTCCAACGTCCTTTGGCTACAGCCTCGTCGAGGGCAGCCTGTAATTCTTTATTGAAGGTAGGATAGACAGGGCTTATGCCTACGTTATGGATTGTGTGTGCAAATTCATGGATCAGAATATCCTCGGCATGATATTTATCGATCTGATAGGCGAGAATATTCTCTTCTGCAGAGGTGGAGAAAGGCATTTCGATCGTACCGCCCAATCCCCTGGCTCTTACATCCCAGTTGAGAGTCGTATCATTCACCAGAAAGGCATGTTCGGGAATATCGGTAGTCCCTTCGTAGCGTGCCATGATACCAATACGGGTATTCCGGTTGGTTAGCGACTCGAGCACTTCCTTAGGCAATACATCGGTTAACGCTTTGATACTCACATAGGCGGCATAGAAGCAGGAATCCGGTACGCGCCACGAACTGACGACATGGATGCCGTTTACATTCATGTATTTCTTGTAGAAGGGGTCGAGCTTCAATGCGGTGGGTGGTGCCGTGATCGAAGGTGTCTCTTTGTCTGAGCCTGTTCCGGTGGCCTGTTCCGGTTGCAGGAAGCCGAACACTGTAATGAGTGTCAGCAGGCAGGGAATGATAAAATGATTTCTTTTCATAATGAGAGTTTAAGTGATTAATTGTTAGTTGTACAAATATAATGATAAATCCGGTTTGTGATTATTTTATAACCGATTTATTCTGATTAATTTATACTCTGAAGCGTGTGCAATATCGCACGAAAAACGTTCGCATCCGCACATCCTTCTTGTCGTATTAATGCTTATCTTTAACCCCGATATAAAACACTTTGCTGGATGGCGAATGAATAAAGAACGAAATATGAAACAGGGAAAAATACTGATCATCGATGACAATGAGGATGTCCTCTTTGCCCTGAACTTACTGTTGGAGCCGTATGTAGAACAGATCCGTGTAACCACACAACCCGAACGGATCGAGCATTTTATGGAAAGCTACTCACCGGATGTGATCTTGCTCGATATGAACTTTCGCCGGGATGCTATCAGCGGGCAGGAAGGTTTTTTCTGGCTTGAAAAGATAAAAAAGGCAGACCCTGATGCCGTTGTCCTTTTCATCACTGCGTATGCCGATACCGAAAAGGCAGTCCGTGCCATTAAAGCCGGTGCTACCGATTTTATTCCAAAGCCCTGGGAGAAGGAGAAGTTGCTGGCCACTTTGTCTGCCGCACTGAAACTTCGGGAAAGCCGTACGGAAGTCCGTACCCTGAAACGGCAGGTCGCTGCTTTGGAAACGGCAGAAGAAGGCGGTTTTGAAATTATAGGTGAAAGTAATGCTATGCAGGAAATCTTCTCTACTGTAGAAAAGCTGCGCCATACGGATGCCAATATCCTGATTTTGGGAGAGAACGGAACGGGAAAGGATCTGGTTGCCCGTGCTCTATACCATCATTCGCCACGTGCCGGACAGGTTTTTGTGGGGATCGATCTGGGAAGTATTCCCGAACAGCTCTTCGAAAGCGAGCTTTTCGGTTATGAGAAAGGAGCTTTCACGGATGCACGCCGGGATAAGCCCGGACGGATGGAAGTGGCAACGGGCGGAACCCTCTTTCTGGATGAGATCGGAAACCTGAGTATGCCTATGCAGGCCAAATTGCTTACCGCGATAGAAAAACAACAGATTACCCGTCTGGGAGCTACCCGTCCCGTCTCTATCGATGTGCGCCTGATATGTGCAACTAATATGAATATACGGAGTATGGTAGAGGAAGGGACTTTCCGTCAGGACTTGCTTTACCGTATCAATACGATCGAACTGCATATCCCGCCTCTGCGTGAAAGGGGGAACGATATCCAGTTGCTGGCCGATTATTTTCTGACCCGTTATGCCCGTAAGTATAAGAAGGAGATCAAAGGCCTGAGCCGTGACGCCCGTACTAAATTGCAGAATTATGACTGGCCCGGTAATGTGCGCGAGTTGCAGCATGCCATAGAACGTGCCGTCATCCTGTCTGACGGGCAAATGCTGAAACCGGAGAATTTCATGCTTCAACCGTCTGCCGCCAGGAAGAAGATCGAGACGGAAGAACTCAACCTGAGTATCCTGGAGAAAGAAGCCATTGAACGAGCTTTGCGCCGTGCCGACGGGAATGTGACCCGTGCCGCTGAACTATTGGGGATTACCCGTTTTGCCTTGTACCGGAAACTCGATAAGCTGGGCCTATGAAACGGTATGTGATCCTGATAAAGATTATTCTGATCGTGCTGTTGTCACTGGCAATAGCTTTCCTGCTGCTGAAAGGCCTGTATTTCACAACGGTTATGGTGGCGGCGATCCTGATCGTACTGGCTTGTTCTTTGTATTGGGATCAGCAGAAAACAATCCGCCGGATGGAGCATCTGATCGCTAATATCCATTATGGCGACCTGAATTTGTCTTTTCCGGTACCTTCATCGGGTGGAGCGGAGGCACAGCTCACCCGTTCTATGAATGAGGCTTTAAACGCTTTCCGCTCACGGCTTTATAATTCTGTTGTGGCCGAAGCGGAAACGGAAGCCTGGCAGAAACTGATCCGGGTACTAACCCATGAGATAATGAATTCTATCGCTCCGATCATTTCTTTGTCGGAGACGGTTACGGAACGGGCCGAATCGAACGGAATGAACGAGCGCGATTATGGAATCATGCTGCAAGCCATACAAACGATCCACCGTCGTAGCAAGGGCTTGCTCGACTTTGTTGAGAACTACCGGAAACTAACCCGTATCCCGGCGCCGACCATGCAAATATTCCCTGTGTCGGCCTTGTTTGACGACCTGCAAAAGCTGGTACCGGTGAATGGCATCCATTTCATTTATTCTATTAAACCGTCCGAATTGAGATTATATGCAGACCGGGGTATGATAGAGCAGGTACTTATCAACCTGTTGAAGAATGCGGTAGAAGCCTGTGGCGACAGCCCTTCTCCCGAAGTACGTGTAGAGGCTTTCAGAAAGGACGGAATACCGGTTATAACCATATCGGACAACGGTAGCGGGATCGTGCCGGAAGCGTTGGATAAAGTGTTTGTCCCGTTCTTCACCACCAAGCCGGGAGGGTCGGGGATCGGGCTCAGTGTATGCCGCCAGATTATGAATCGTCACGGTGGTAATATCACGGTTACTTCCGAAATGGAAAAAGGTACCGTATTCACGATGCTGTTTCCCGGAACACGTGCTTTGTAAACTGCTGTTACAAAAGATCTACAATCTTCTTTTTCAGATTGTTCGGTTTGATAGGCTTCGCTACATATCCGTTGAATCCGCTTTGGCTGACCCGCTGTTCATCTTCGGCAAAAGCGAAAGCGGTAACGGCTATGATCGGGATTATCGTATTGTCCTTACGTATTTCCTCTGTTGCCTGATAGCCGTCCATGATTGGCATCTTCAAGTCCATCAGGATCATATCCGGATGATATTTTCGATATAAATCAATAGCTTCCTGCCCATTCCAGGCATGTAGCAGGTTGTAATCTTTCAGGATCGCTTTGATTAAAGTATAGTTGCTTTCATTGTCTTCGGCGATCAGCAAAGTAGCGGTTTTATTATCGGTCGGGCTTTCTGTGCTTACCTCTGTTTTATTCGTTTCGGCAACAGATATATGAGACTCTTCAATAACGGTGTCAGGCAGTGTGAACCAGAAAGTAGATCCTTGTCCCAGTTCGGAATCCACTCCGATCTCCCCGCCTAATTTATGTACGATCATCTGGCAGATAGACAAGCCTAAGCCGGTTCCCTGTGCAAAGCTATCCAGTTTGACGAAGCGTTGGAATACACTGTCTTTTACGTCTTTATCTATGCCGCATCCGGTGTCTGATACGTAAAAATATAGATTGTTCTCTTTGTGTTTGTAACCGAAGTATATGCTGCCTTCTTTCGTAAACTTAATTGCGTTATTAATAAAGTTGGTTACTACCTGCGACAGGCGGTTCTTATCCGTCCTGATAATACAGTGAGGAAGTTTTTCAACGAATGAAACCTGTACGCCGTCAGCCGCTTTCAGCCGTGAGGTTTGTTCGATGTCGCATAACAACTGGTTGATATCGATATCGGAATAGACAAACTCAAGCGTATTGGCCTCGATCTTCGACAAGTCCAGAATATCGTTGATCAGCTGTAACAGTAACTCATTGTTATTGTTGATGATATTGATGTATTCGTCACGTTCTTCATAATTCTCTGCCATTGCCAGTAATCCGGAGAAACCGACGATCGCATTGAGCGGGGTACGGATTTCATGGCTCATATTAGCCAGGAAGGCCGATTTCAGGTGATCGGACTCTTCCGCTTTCTCTTTAGCCACGCGCAGCTCGCTCTCAACGATTTTTTGCTGTTCCAATGAGTTCATTAGCATGTCTTTCAGCCTGTTGGTTCTAAACAGGAACAACAGGATCATTAAAAGGAAGATCAGCAAGATACAGGCTACGATCAGCAGAATCTCGAATCTGTATTTTATAAACAGATTGCCTTCGGTATTAATCAGGATGGAATTGGTCGGCAAAATGTTCTTATCGATGTTAAATTCTTTCAGTTTTTGGGCATCGAAAGTATAGACATTCGGAATATTGATTGCATGCAAATCCTTTTGTTGTATCTTACCGGCCTGTATATCGATAGCCTGTTTAGCCAGGTCTTTTCCGATCGGCCTGTATTCAGGGATATAACCGCCGATAGCCCAGTGGCTCAGTCCGGTGGATGTTAAGGTAAAAGCCGGTAGAGTGGGGTTACTCGACATCATGGTATAGGTGGCATTGCCTACATAATAACCGTCATTCACGTCGACACGCCAGGTACCCAGTAGGATAGCTGTTTCTTTAGGCAGCTTCTTAATTTGTTCGATGATGGTGTAGATATTATTTTTCCGGCCATCCAGCAAGATCAAATTCAGGTCGGGGAATGTTTTCATCTCTTTCTTCACCAAAGCCTGTAAAGCGATGCCTCCGTAGCTGTTGTCTGTCACCAGGGCTATGTTTTTGGTGGTGGGATAAAGGCCTTTAATCAGTTGGATATTCTTGTTAACATCATAGGTATATAAGAATCCCGACAGGAAATGCCCCTGGCTGATATACCTTTCTATATCGATGCTTTCAGGATCCCATTCGGAGAGCACTTCACTTGAATCAGGCAGGATAACCGCATTGCTGCTCACCATTCCGCATAAGATGGGTATTCCTTTTAAAACCGGCTCATCCTGCGATAAATAAGAAGACCAGGCTTCTTGTCCGAGAATGATGGCAACCTCCGGGGTATTTTCATTCTTGTATTTATTGAGCAAAGCATTCATTTTGCTTTTCCACAGGGGGGCTTCCGGCAAGCTCTTACAGTTCATGTTCTCGATAATAACGGGAGCAGTTCCGCCCAACCGTTTATATTCTTCCATGAATTCGGAGATATTCTGGGTTGTATTTCGGGTATCCGGATTATACGAACTGATAATGAGGATCGGATGAACCTCTTCGGCTTGTGTCGGGGTAGCACATACAAGACACACAAGTGTGAGCAGGATTTGTATGTGGCATATAATATTATTTAGAACTGCTTTGTGCATTGATTTTCCCCAGGCAAATTATTATTTGTTTTTCCCGGCTACAAAAATAGGAATAATTTACTATCTATTGCAGAACTATGGTTAATAAAAACATAAGAAAATCAAGGCTATTATATTTCAATCAGGATGCCGATACTGGGTAATAGCGTTCCGGTCATGCGCTCTATCGGTTTTAATTCATACCGTTGCTTCTCCCGAGGGGCTTCGGGGTTCAGTATTTTCCCTGTTTTGATATAGACATCCTGCTCTTTATACTTCGAATTGAGTACGTTCTGTATGTCGATATATAGTCCGAGCATCACCTTTTTCAGATAAAACGTTTTGTCAACACGCAAGTCCAGCTGGGTGAACGCTTTCAAACGTTCGCTATTGAAACGGCTGTAATCGTAATAAAGACTACCGCTGGCATCCCATGCCTCTACATAACTACTCTTTTCTACATCGTAAGGCGTATAGGGAGCGCCTCCTACTACCCGGAACTTGGTGCCTACGTCCCAGTTCTTGGGTAAAGAATAAGTCCCGCTAAACGTGAACAGATGCTTATTGTCCCAAGCCGAGGGAAGATAAGTGTCCATATTTCTCCCATCCTTGAATTCGCTTCTTACCAAAGTGTAGGACGTGATGAAAGTAAGCCCTTTATAATTATACCAACGTCCCATGATCTCAAGCCCATAAGCTCGCCCTGTAGCGGTAGACGATACGGCCTCATTTCCCAAGACACCATAGTCTGTACCTTTCGATGCGAGTGGGATACTGTCGAGTATGGACATCGGATAACGATCATAATGTTTATAGAATCCTTCGGCCGTGAATTTCAAGTATGAGGTAGGACGGTATTCCAAGCCTAATCCGGCTTGGTCGCTTCGGATATAGCTTAAATGATTTGTCCGGTTTACATAATTACCTTCATTATCCTTGAATCCCCATGTCGTATAAGGAGGAAGCTCGTAGTAGCGTCCGATATTCGCGTTTATATAAAGCGGATCGGACAAGCGGTAGGATAAGGATAGGCGAGGAGATAACTGATCTAACAAATTATTCATATCCGAGGAATAATTGTTTGCGTCCGCACGAACACCTAAAGAGGCGGTAAACCGCTCGTTATAGCTCTCATAAATAGCCGTGGCATAGATACCCCACTTCCATATGCCAAGGTCTGTTTGATATACGATGGTACGGGGGATAGAGGTAAATTGCTTTTGATAGGTGTCATTCGTGTATTGGGCGTATTCGATGTTTCCTCCGACATTCAATTGAATGAATGGTAAGCGGAACGTGTTTTCCGTTCGGAACTTATTCTCGATCTCATCCGAACGGTAATT
>OGEI01000798.1_pt1 | contig 16154 bp, 11 predicted proteins | sample 1570631 | NCBI WGS metagenome assembly OGEI01 (sample SAMEA2582139, study PRJEB24529) | metagenome | biome: Human gut stool | place: China | collected 2011
ATAGGTCGTCATCAGATTTACATTGTTCGTGAAAGTATCTTTCCCGAGTTTAGTGCTCTCTAGTTATAGAGCATATTTTTTGTAAACTATGGCAATGATATCTTTAACTTTTACCATAGCTTAAATTGCATTATAGAATGTAGCGTGTATCTATCCTATATTAGGAGGAACAGCTTGTGCATTCATCCATTTCAAGGGATTGATTGCGGATGTAGTAGATTGTTTTAATCCCTTGTTTGTAGGCTTCTACGTAAAGGTCAAGAATTTCTTTTGCTTTCATTTGAGGCGTAATGTACAAGTTGAAAGATTGTGCTTGGTCAATATGACGTTGACGTACGCCACAAGCTTTGATGGACCATTGTTGGTCGATAGTATGTGCCTCTTTGTAGAGCCAGAATGTTTTGTCGTTTAAATCTGGTGCCGTTTTTGGTGTGAAAGAACCTTTCTTTTCTTCGATGAAGAATTTTTTGAAGATAGGGTCGATACCAGCTGTTGTATTAGCGATGTTGGATGTAGAACCTGTAGGAGCTACGGCCATCAAGTAACCATTGCGGATACCGTATTTTGCAACGTCTGCAGCCAATTGTTTCCAACGATCAGATGTGTAGCCACGACGAGTGAAATATTCACCAGTTTCCCATTCGGAACCTTTGAACGCAGGGTATGCACCTTTTTCTTTAGCTAATTCCATGGAAGCCTTAATAGCATAGTAAGCGATGTTTTCAAATAATTTGTCCGCTACTTCGATGTGTTCATCAGATTCCCATTGGATATCATGGTTTACAAGGTAGTGGTGATAACCAGACGTACCAAGACCGATAGCGCGGTATTTATCAGAAGTCATGCGAGATTCTGGTACTGGCGCTTGGTTGATGGAAATAACATTGTCTAGCATGCGAATTTGAAGGGCAATGTTTTCTTCTAACTCTTCGTCAGTAATACGGCCAAGGCTGATGGAGTTTAAGTTACATGTAACCATGTCACCTGTATTTGTTTTGGTAGTGATCGTACCGTCTTCGTTGATGATTTCTTCAGCAAGATTAGTGAAGCCAACGTTTTGTGCGATTTCGTGGCACAAGTTAGACGCGTAAATCATACCTGCATGTTTGTTAGGATTGGCAGCATTTACAGTATCGCGGAAGAAGATAAATGGTGTACCAGTTTCAACAGCGGAGCGCATGATTTTTTTCATCATGTCCAACGCTGGCACTTCGATGCCGTGTAAATTAGGATCTTGTTCACATTCGAGGTAACGTTTTGTGAATTCCTTATTGTCATCAGTATCGTAGTAGTCCTCTAAGGAATAGCCCTTTACAGCCAAGATTTCATGAGGGTCGAAGAGGGTGAAGTTTTCACGAGCTAACATACGTTCCATGAAGATATTTGGAACGGAGATAGCAGGGAAGATATCGTGCGCTTTGCGACGATCATCACCATTATTTGTACGAAGCTCTACGAATTCGTAGAAGTCTTTATGCCAAATATCAAGTGTTACTGTAGCGCCGCCCTTACGTTTACCCAATTGGTCTACTGCAACAGCTGTATCATTGTACAAGCGGATCCAAGGAATAACGCCGCCAGAGGAGTTTTTGAAACCGCGGATATCGGAGTTCAATGCACGAACTTTACCAAGGTAGATACCAAGAGCACCACCGTGTTTAGATACGCGAGAGAACTTGCTATTTACGTCGTAAATGGACCATAAGTTATCATCTACACCAGAGATAAAGCAAGAGGACAATTGGTGGAATGGTGTACCAGCATTTGCCAAAGTAGGTGTAGCTGTCGTCATTTTTAATTGGCTCATCAAATCGTAGAATTTCTTAGCGTATTTTACTTTATTTTCCCCTTCTACAAGAGCCAAATGCATTGCGATAGCCATGAAACGTTCTTGCGGTAATTCGTAGATTTCTTTGTTGAAGCCTTTTACCAAGTAACGGTCAGCCAATAATTTGAGACCTTCATAGTTGAAGAGATAGTCGCGCTTAGGTTTGATATAATCGCCTAACTCTTGCAATTCGTCAGCTGTGTATTCTGTAACAAAGAAGTCTGCGTATTTTTTCTCTTCTACAAGCATGTGTACAAGATTTGGGAAGTTCCCATAGCCGAACGCTTTATAGCGACGAGTGATAGCCGCTTCTTTATAGAGATCGAACAAGAATAGGCGGGCTGCTACGAACTGCCAATCTTGGTTCATTTTATTAACTTGGTTGCCGAAGCCGTCGTCTTTTTTAGATATAACTTTTTCGATAGCTGTTTGGACTAAAGTCTTTTGAATTTCTTTAGTAGTCATACCATCAACGAATTGCAACTTCGCATCCATTTCCAATTCTAGTGGATCACAAGAATCTAACCCCAAACATGCGAAGGCTATCATTCGTTTCGTTTTTTCAACGGACAACGGCTCGAAATGGCCATCCCGTTTCTTGATCATAATCTCCATTACTGTTCCCCTTGAGAGCAAAAAGTCATAAAACTGTTAATATAGTCGTATAAGCATATATAAGATTAGAATGAATTATATAAATTATCTTTAAGTTGAGTCTAATCAGAAAAATAAGAAAACTACTATATATGGTAGTTTTCTTATCTAGCTTATACATTATGTTACGATTATAGCTAAAAAATTATATACATTCAATATTGACATTTAGAAATTTATGAATATACTATGCTTAAATTTATCGATATAGTTATAAATGCTAGAAAATACTATATGGGACGCATATATGATGATTTTGAATGATATATCTCTTTTCAGAATATTAAAATAGTACGCAAAAATAGTACGTATCAATAAATATCATTTCCTTCTATATCATATTGTGATTTATTTTATTAAACACCTATTATATATGTCCTATAATAGATATATACTAATTAGGAGGTAAGACATGAAGTCTATTGTCATATATTCATCCCTTACGGGAAATACTAAACAAGTGGCAGAGGCTATTACTAGTGTATTGCCAGTAGGTACATCATGTGTATCTATGAAAGAATTGCCCACCGATTTATCATCTTACGATCTTGTGTTTGCAGGATTCTGGGTGGATAAAGGAACGGCTAACAAAGAAGCTCGTGATGTACTCAGTACATTACATAACCCTCATGTTGCCTTGTTTGCAACGGCAGGCGTACCACCACAAATGGCACATGCGAAGGAAAGTTTAATCAATGCAGCAAATTGTTTACCCGAAGGCGTAGAGCCTGTAGGGACATTCATCTGCCAAGGCAAGGTAGACCCGAAGGTCATCGAAATGATGTATAAAATGTTCCCTAAAGGGCATAGCCACGGTCAATCTGCTGATCGGGATGCACGTCATAAACAAGCTGCAGTACATCCAAATGAAGAAGACTTTAAAGCAGCACAAGAATTTGCTAAAGATATTCTTATAAAGCTTAGCTAACAAATAAATATAAAGCTTAGTTAACAAATAAATATAAAACATAGTTAACGCATAAAAGCAGTACCCCCTGTGGAGTACTGCTTTTGTCATATTATACATATAGTGTTGTAGGTATTATATGGTGCATCATAGGCTTAATTATAAAGTACATTAAATTTAAGTTTCCGCGTATCGAATTGGTTTATGAAGTACGACGTAATCAATAGCTTGTATCCATTGCCTTCTATAATGACAGGATCAATAGCTGTTTTATCGACCGTAAGGAATTTATCATAAATATGATGGACCTCTGTTACTCCATTTGGTAGGGATACCTCTAAATCAAGGCCTTTGTTGAGGAACTTAAAGGGGATGGAGGCGAAGTTGGCAGATTCGACTTCATATTCCTTAAGGTCTTTTTCATAGACTATTAATTCGATGTTTTCAATGTATTTATCGTAGCCTGCAATAGAAATAACCTTTGGTGCAGACAAAGCATCAAAATTAATATATTCAACGCGTCTGCCGTTTACTGGATTTGTATCTGGCAGTTTTAGATCGTCCACAGGTACATACGGTGTGCCGTAGTCTGTGAAGTTAGGATCAAAGGTGGCTGCTATTGGTAGGCTTGCATGCCATTCTCCATCAACTTTAGTATATGTAACAAATTCACGATACGTTGTATAGCCTATGAATGGTGTCAAGAGAACAGCACCTAAGGCTAGAGCCATAACGGTTGTGTGTACAGAAGGTTTTAAGCCCTTCACAAGAGAATATACATTGTGTACTAAGAAGATTAGATTGAATGCACTTACGTAAATTGTATTGAGCCAGAGGATTGGTTCATTAATAACACGCTTACCGATAAGGGCTAAGCACAATGTAGTTAACGTAATGAACAAGAAGCACAAGATTTGCTGAGTTCTGCTACTTTCACTAGATCTAAAGCTAGCCAAGTAGAATAGGTAGAAAATGGCTACATACGGATAATAGGTGTAGAAGAAACGCGTATCTTCTCGAAGCCCTAATAGGATCAAGACTAAATAGATGTTAGCTAGAATGCCTGTAATGATGGACGCCTTTGGCAAGATAATGCCGAACACAACAGTAAAGAATTTACTTGGTGCTGGCGGACCCGCTGGATCCTCTTTGTAAGAACATACCATAGATAAACAAATGAATATGTTAATGGATGCAAGCACCTTAAAAATGGTTTCTTCAATGTCGAATGGTTGGTCAATGATGATGAAGAAGAACCATAAACTCATGACGATAACAATGTTGTATAGGGTAGACGTAACAAGGGTGATGCCAATCCGTTTGATGCGGTTAATGATTTCACCGATGTAGTGTTCACCAGACGAGGTGAAATACAAGGCAATCATGGAGTACAGCCATAGGTACGATATATTTTCCGTAGCCAGCTCAATGCCTCGCACATACCCGTAAGTTTCGTGAATTATATAAAGACCAACGCTGATTCCGATACTTACTAAGGTATATAGTATGGAAAACTTTCGGGCTTTTGTTATATAGCTTTGTAATATAACGATAAAGAAATACAGTGAGTAAAGCTTAAGATCAATGTCGGAAAACCAATCTTGTTCAATATACAACGGTGTACATGAAAATACGGCAATCAATGCCAGCAATATAGGTGACTGCGTTGCTAGGTCCCGCAGCGATGACCATAAATGTTTAATGGCAAATTTCATAGATGTCTCTCCCTCTATAAATATAAATACCCCCTCTTATTATTAGTATACCTTTTTTCTAGTGAAAGTCCTATGAGGTTTTACATGCCCTTAAATATACATTACAATAGCACTAAGAAGTAGTTTTCAGAGAAACGAGGTTGTCACATGGAATTCTCTTATTTTTTACCAGTAAATATCCAATTTGGCTGGAATAAAGTAGATAGTGTTGCTGATTTTGTTGCACCTTATGGTAAAAAGGCTCTCATCGTAACAGGTCGCACTAGTGCTAAAAAATCTGGCTTATATGATCGAGTGGTAGCGAAATTAGAGGCTGCTCACATTGACCATGTCCTCTTTGACCAAGTTGATGCTAATCCATTAACTACGACTGCTTTAGAAGGCGCTGCTTTAGCTAAATCTGAAAGCTGTGACGTAGTTATCGCCATTGGCGGTGGTTCTATTATGGACTGTGCAAAGGGAATTGCTTTTATGGCCGTAAACGATGGTGATATTAACGATTATATTTTTAATCGTAAAACGAGCGATAACGCATTCCTACAACATGTGGCACAGGCTCTGAAGGTAATGGCTTTGGCGTACTTACTAATCCTGAAACAGGGGATAAGAAATCTTTGCGTTGTAATGCTATTGTTCCGAAGGTATCCATCGTAGATCCTGCCTTGATGGGCACTATGCCACCTCATGTATTGGCGTCTGTTGGCTTTGATGCACTATGCCATAATATCGAGGCCTATACATCTAAAACGGCACAACCTTTTACTGATGCCTTATCTTATTATGCAGTAACATTATTAGCACAATATCTCGTACCTCTATATAAACATGTGAAAGCCGTTGCTAATGGTAAACCTGAAGTACTGAGCGAAAAACAACTCACAAAAGCGTGGGAATCGGTAACCCTTGCTAGCACCATTGGCGGTATGGTCATCAATACGGCAGGTGTAACACTAGCCCATGGTATGGAACACCCTGCCAGTGGTCTTAAAGATATTACACACGGCGTGGGCCTTGCCGTTATTGAGCCTGTTGTAGTGGAATACACATGGAGTGCTAACCCTGATAAATTCGGTGCATTAGCTCGTATCTTTAACCACGGCGATGGCTCCGAACTAGGTGAAGCACTACGCTTTATCGTACATGACTTGGATCTTACTACAAACCTTACAGAACTAGGCTTTACGAAAAAGGACATTCCTTGGCTTGTAGATAATGTGTATGTTGTGGCTACAGGGAATATTGCTAATACCGTGGCTGAAATAAATCGTAAAGATATAGAAATGCTGTATAAAAAGATGTTTTAAATGTTGAAGTTGTTATAAGTGTTGTCATAATAGGAGAGAGTTTTGTTCCAAGGATTTTATGGCCTATTAACGGTTATGCTATGCGTGTTGTTTGCAATCGTGGTATCGCTATTTAACATAGCACCTATTACATACATGGTTTTTGGTATAGCTATAGTATTGAGTGTGTTACTGCAATATGGTCGCTTTAAGAAACGAACTATATCTGAAAGAGCCTATAATCGATTGGCTTGTGGTTTGTTTGTTGTCATAACCCTTTGTATATCTTGGCTCGTAGCTGATTGGCTTAAATATGATACTCAAACGACTCGTGATCAAACTGATGGTTTTGAGTTTAGTACGATGGATTGGAAACGTGGTTGGCCTAATAGTGAAGAATTGCCGGAGGGGTTAAAACGACCAGAGAAACTTCCAGAAGGTATTTATAGAGCGTCTGCTTTTCGTAGTGATTTAGTATGGGCTAATGCATATCGAGAAAGATATACAGTACTTGAAGGAGACCTTAAAGTAATCTCACAATATGAAGCGATAGCTAAGCAAAATGCAGCTTATACAGCGCAAATTGATGCGGATGGTGTATTGCGTGATTTAGATACTGGGGAGAAAAAGCGTTTTATATCTCATCCCAATAGCTATAACGTTATAGAGAGCATCGAGGAAGAAACTCTAAACTTACCACAACGAAATTTTATAGAGTGGTTACGCTTTGCACCTCGAAAAGAGACAAAAACTGTAGTTAAAGATACATATAACTCTACTCGAAATCATAGATTATATGTGTTTGTAGATGATGGGAATACTAAAAGACCTCATTTTGTGGAACTTTTAATCAGTAATGATGGGACACGGGCTGTGTTTTATCAATCTAAGTAATTTGAGTAGGTATTGTTGTGGAGAGCGTAAATGCAACAGTGTTTAATTTACTTGAAGAAATTGTTTTTTTCTGATCCTTATAGCAAGAGTATATGGTTTTTTATAACTCTTTGGATATTAACTTTTTTGTTCTCGGATGAGATATCATATTCTGGGTTATACTATCTGATTTTGTTAGTAGCTACGATTGTACTGTTGTTTGAGAAATGTGGAATAATCGATAGTGAGAACGCTATACGAAAAAGATTTTTAACATATTTTTATGTAATCTTTTTTCTGTGTATGCTTCCCACATTAGCTGTTAATTTAGCATTTTCTGCTATAGGGGTATCTCATTATGATACAAAACAGTGGCACTCTACATGGCCCTCATCTAAAGCGGGGTATATTCCGGCTCCATTACAAACACCTAAGTCTTTACCAGAGAGCTTGAAAGTGGTTTCTTCTGCTGAGGTAATTGGATTGGGTGGGAGTTATAGTTGCTTGGTATTAGATGGCGATGAAGCAACGATTTCACAGTATGAGGAAACTGTTAAATCTCATGCTTGGTATTCGTTTGTAAATGGCAGGAAAAATGATAGTACCTTTAAAGCACTTAATTCATTTACATATCCAAAGGATAGAAATTTATTAGTTAGTGACGTGAATGAATATTATGAGATTATTACCGTTCAACGACAAAACTGGAAATTATTTCCCTGGGTAATTGATGGTACACAGAGTATCGGCGATGATCCTAAGGAAGATTATTATTATAGTACTCGGATATCAGCTGAGAAATATATAGTATATGTTGTTTACCATAACTTTGATCATGATCAGCCTAGAGTCATTTACTTTATGTTTAATCCAGAGCGAACGCGAATGATTACTGTAGATATAGATATGTATCATTAGTTTTTATTAGAATGTCTATAAAAAATTGAAATAATACTTGAATATATTATAATGTGTTCAAATATTGGAATTGACAATTTTAAATCATATCTCTATAATGTGAATTAAAGAGAGACTCGGATATTCACTGTCCCAGCCCTAGGGCTGGGATTTCTTTTTTTAGTCTCTAGTAGTTTAGTTTGTAGAGAGGTGTTATTATGACAGATCAAAACGACAAGAATGTGGATGTCTTAGCGCAAGAGATTACCTTAAAAAGTCGTGGTCAAGGTAAATTGCGCCAGTTCATTTTATGGATGGGGGCACTCATCATTGGTGCTATCTTAGGATGGCAACATATTCCGGCTTTAAATGAGCTCTTTAACTTTATTGCAGCGGTCTTTACACGTTTGTTCCAATTTATCGCAATTCCAACCGTATCCTTAGCGGTAATTACAACATTATCCATGCTAGGTGCTAAAAAGGATACAGGTCGTATCTTTGGTCATGCTGTAGTATACACATTGCTTACTACGATTGCTGCCGCTGCTGTTGGTTTAGGTTTGTACCTCTGGATTGCACCAGGTAACTTACCGCTTGATGTAATCGGTGCCGGTGCAGCTCAAGTGCCTGAAAAACTTGGCAGTGTTACGTATTATGATCATTTCTTATCTGTTGTTCCAAACAATATTTTGCAACCATACCTACAAGCCAATGTATTGTCTGTAATGTTTATTTCTGCTTCCGTTGGTTTAGCCTTTGCGTTCATGCCACGCACTGAAAATCGCGAAGCGGTGTTGAAAGTCTTATTTGGTTTACAAGAATTACTATTTACATTGATTAAAGCATTACTTTATGTATTGCCAATCGGTATCCTCGCCTTTGCAGGTCAATTATCTGCGCAAATTGAAGCGGGCGTAATTGTTGGTGCTTTAGGTAAATATACGGCTGTTGTTATCGGTGGTAACTTGATCCAATTCTTTATCGTAATTCCATTGTTCTTGTTATTCCGCGGTTTGAACCCTGTGGACGTATTCCGTAAAATGTCCCCAGCAGTAGCTGTTGCATTATTCACTAAATCTTCTGCCGCTACATTGCCTGTAACATTGGCATCTGCTGAGGATAATTTGAAAGCTCATCCTGCAGTAGCTCGTTTCGTATTGCCAATTTGTACAACTATTAATATGAATGGTTGCGCAGCTTTCATTCTTGTCACATCCTTATTCGTAATGCAAAATGCGGGAATGGAATTGACTATGGGCACAATGGTGGCTTGGTTATTTATTGCTGTTCTCGCTGCGATTGGTAATGCGGGCGTTCCAATGGGTTGTTATTTCTTAACCTTATCCTTGATGAGTTCCATCGGTGCACCAATTGGTTTGCTTGGTATCATCTTGCCAATCTATACGATTATCGATATGATTGAAACCGCTGAAAACGTATGGTCTGATGCATCTGTATGTGCCATGGTTGACCATGACCTTCAAGGTAAATTGGACGACTCTAGCGGCGACGATATGCCTCAATTCCAAGGTGCTTAACTCTAGAGGGAAAAGAAGCGTAAGAAATACATCATTATATAGTATAAAAAGGTTATCCTGTAAGGGGATAACCTTTTTTGGATGACTTAATATATTAAAAGCTAATATTCATCATATCATTAGATATGTATTTTATGTTATACTTTCATATAGAATAATATCGAATTAATAGAAGGCTAGTTGGCACATTAGGTGCGGATTAGAGAATAAAATGAAAGATAAGTCAGTATTACCGATAGAGAAACAATTAAATAAATTTCTCCAACCAAAATGCCTCATCCCAGGTGGTCTGGGGTTATGGGAAATGTATTTCCGTAAGATTTGCACCGCATGGGGCGAGATTAATGGCGAAATTCGACCACAGCATATCATATTTTCTGCCGATAATGGTTGCAATATAGAAGGCTATGTAGGCTATAACTATGAGGTGACACAAAAGCAATCCCGTAATATGTTATTAGGTCGCTCGTCAGCCACACAATTTTGCAACTTTAACAATATTCCTTATGAGGTCGTGGATGTAGGCATTGCCTCAGATGATGGTATCGGCGTTAATCGCAAAGTAGCTAAGGGTACAAAGAATATTTTGCACCATGCTGCCATGACTGACGATGAATTTAATAGAGCCTTTCAAGCTGGCTATGAACGGGTTCAGCATTATGTAGAACAAGGAATCAATCTGTTCTCCTTTGGTGAAATGGGGTTAGGGAATACGACGACCTCTGCGTGTGTGTTGTCTGCATTGATGGGGGCTGATCCGACGGAAACCGTGGGTCCTGGTTCCTGGCCAGATAAACCAGATTTGATGAAACGAAAAGTTGACTTTGTACGTTCTGTATTAGACAAGCACAAGGCTAATATTGGTTCTGAAAGTGAATCAGACCGAGTTCGTGAAATCGTAGCTCATGTAGGTGGTTTTGATATTGCGGCTATTCTTGGAGCCATGCTAGCTTGTGCAGATTTTAAAAAGCCTTTTGTCATTGATGGTTTTATTACAGCTGTAGCAGCTGCTTGTGCAGCACATATAAACGCTCGTGTTGTGGACTATGCATTACCATCGCATTATTCTAAAGAAAAAGGCACGGAATTGGCTTTGGCTGAGGTGGGAATCACTCAAGACATGGTTCCTATACAAGCACAAATGTCGATGGGCGAAGGCACGGGAGCCATTTTGATGGTGCAAATGTTAAAGACTACACAATATATGTTTGTAAATGTGGGCACCTTTGCAGATTTGATGAAATTATGAGGTAGAAGAATGGAACTAAATAAATACTTTGATATACATTTTGAACGAGCCGATGATGCAACTATTGCTAAAAGGTTGATAGGTGGGGCTAAGGTTAAGGGTCCTGCTTTGGTTATCCTGATCCTCTCCATGTTTATTGCCTCTATTGGGTTGAATATGAATAGTACAGCCGTTATTATTGGTGCTATGCTTATATCGCCGTTGATGGGACCGATTCTAGCAACTGGCTTTGGCTTCGCTACGCTTAATTTTACAGTTGTGAAAAGTGCTATTTTAAGATTGTCCTTACAGATTACGATTGCTGTTTTGGCATCTGCTTTATATTTTTATATTTCCCCCGTTCAGACAGTTACATCTGAACTATTAGCGCGTACAGAACCGAATATTTTTGATGTATTCATTGCTATATTTGGTGGGTTAGCTGGGATTATTGGTCAAACGCGTAAGACCTTAGATAATGTCATACCAGGGGTAGCGATTGCGACTGCACTTATGCCACCACTGTGTACGGCAGGATATGGACTGGCTAATGGAAATTGGCATTATTTCTTTGGGGCTGGGTATCTATTCTTTATAAATGCATTTTTCATCTTCTTTGCATCTTTTATTGTTTTAAAAGGTGTATATAGTTTGCCATCCCATAAGCAAGCAGAAGAGATTAATCGTCGTAATCAGCTAATATTTCTTGTGATTGGTCTTATTATGGCTATACCAAGCATTTATGCAGGCTATGATATGACCATCAAGTATTCTGAGTCAAATCATATAGAGCAGTTTATTAAGACCAATATTAATCAAGATGGGCGTCGACTAGTGATTGATTATTCATTGGACCGAGTGAATAAGCTAGTAGATATAGTAGTTGTAGGAGCTCCTGTGACTTCAGAGGAACGATCCCAGTTGGATGATAAATTACAGAAAGACGAGTATTTGCAGTCTTATGCAGTGCGATTTGTTAATAGTGTAGATGAGAAAAAATCTGCTGTGGATAAGACGAGCTTGAATAAAGCCTCGGAGGATCATGAAAAATATACAAACTTGAGTAATCTGTACCAGCCGACTTATCAACTAGTAAGTGAAACTATAAACACTATGAAAACGACAGAAGCTGAAGCAAAGGCGTTATTCCCGTTTGTAAGCAAAGTGGAAGGCATGCCTTTGATAGATAATTTAGAACAGCCTAAAGCGAATCGCTATATGGTGATTATCCATACCGCGTCCACTGTATCTGATGCAGATTCGGAACGAATAAAAGCTTGGTTAGAGGCTAAATTATCAGCACCTGTAACTATTTCTGTGGAGCAAACAACGTCAACTTTATAATTGAATCTTTTGATTTTGATTAGATTGTTTATTATATAGAGCGATATTTATAACGGTACTAAGTTTGATTGTACCTATTAGGTATATTACCTAGTAGTACGGGGAATCATCTTAGTACCGTTTTTATGTACTTGGCATAGCTAAATGTAATTACTCTTATCTTGCTATAGATTAAGGTTATATTAATTGATATATAAAATCTATTATACGAATAGGAATTAAATTTGCTATACTTACTACATCGAAATTATTAAATAATTAAATGTAGATACAGTGTAAGAATATATAGATTTATTAACATATCTACGTGTGTTGTATACGCATGAGTCCTCGTCAATAGATGTAGGTGTTCATCGTAGATAGGAGGATTACATGAAAAAATGGTTAGCATTAGCAGCGACGGCCGTACTAGGCGCGTCCTTATTGATTAGTGGTTGTGGTTCTTCCACAAATGACGCAAGTTCCAGCAGTGCTGGTAGTTCTAAAGCAGAGGTGTTAAAAGTGGCAGCAAACCCTGTACCTCATGCTGAGATCTTAAATCAAATTAAACCTTTATTGGCTAAGGAAGGTGTAGATCTTCAAATCATTGAATTTACAGACTACATTCAACCAAACATGGCATTATCTAGCCATGAAGTAGATGCAAACTTCTTTGCTAACGTGCCTTACCAAAATAACTTTAACAGAGATCATGGCACAAACTTCGTAAGCTTTGCACCAGTTCACATCGAACCATTGGCTATTTACTCTCAAAAAATTAAAGATTTAAAAGATTTGCCAAATGGCGCAAAAGTAGCGATTCCATCTGATCCAACAAACAGTGCTCGTGCACTTCTCTTGTTGCAAAGTGCAGGTCTTGTCACATTGAAAGACCCAACTGGTTTGACTAACACACCATTTGATGTGACTAGCAACCCTAAAAACATCCAAATTACAGAGTTGGAAGCAGCTCAAATTCCTCGTTCCATTCAAGACTTAGACGCAGCTGTAATCAATGCTAACTATGCATTGCCAGCAGGTCTTAATCCTACAAAAGATGGTTTATTCGTAGAAAAAGCGGATTCTCCATATGCAAATCTTCTTTCCGTAAACCCTGGTGATGAAAATAAACCAGCTATTCAAAAATTAGCTAAAGCATTACAATCTCCAGAGGTTAAGAAGTTCATCGAAGAGCATTACAAAGGGGCTATTATTCCAGCGGTTTAATCAATGATCGTTAATAACATATATGTATTTAATACAATACTCTCTCATGACATAACTTTATAGATACGAATAAGATATACTGTCTTATGAACTAACCCCCAAATTGGAATCCATTTTGGGGGTTAGTTTTTATCTATTGCATATTGTCTAATGCAGTTAATATATTTGATTTGTCCTGTTATGTTGCAAAAGTTACGTTATTTTTCATTGTAAAATGGTATAATATTTTTTACATCCTATTATATATATGACTTTGTAATTTAAATCTTAACATATTTTCTATAACATTTTAGATATAGAAATAACTTAGATTTTAACTGCTGTTGTTGTATAATAAAGATAGGATATTTAAAAATTTAGATATTTTGGTGAAAGTATTATATCCTTATCTAATTTAATTTTTATTTTAGATGCTTAGTACAGTATATATGTTGTACATATTACATGTGAGACTTTCACAAAAATAAGTATGGTCACTTAGGTGGTCATACGGTCGTTAAAAAGAGAGGTATTTATGCAGCACATGCTACGCATGGGGATTGACGTGGGGTCTACAACGGTTAAAGTTGTATTATTGGACGAACACGATAATTATTTGTATAAAAAGTACATACGCCATTATGCAAACATATTGGACACAGTATATACCTTGCTACAAGAGGCTCAAGTTGGTCATGAAGACGCTCTTGTTCATGTATGTATTACTGGTTCTGGTGGGATGGCTATGGCCGAAAAGGTGCGCATCCCATTCGTACAAGAGGTTATTGCTGAAACGCGAGCTGTAAAAGCCCTCTATCCAGAGACAGACGTTATCATCGAACTTGGTGGTGAAGATGCGAAGGTTACGTATTTAGGTCAAACTGCGGAACACCGTATGAATGGTTCCTGTGCTGGTGGTACAGGTGCTTTTATCGACCAAATGGCAACCTTATTGCAGACAGATGCATCTGGTCTTGATCAATTAGCCATGAATGCTGATACGATTTATCCAATTGCGGCACGTTGTGGCGTATTTGCTAAAACGGACGTACAAGCTTTGTTAAATCAAGGCGCATCTCATGAAAATATTGCAAAATCCGTATTCCAAGCAATTGTAAACCAAACGATTGCTGGCCTTGCATGCGGACATAAAATCGAAGGTAATGTAGCATTCCTTGGCGGTCCATTGACATTCTTATCCGAGTTGCGCCAATGCTTCTGCGATACTTTAGAGTTGGATGAAGCGCATCGCATTATCCCTGAGAATGGTGAGTTGTTCATTGCTTTAGGGGCGGCATTGATGAAAGATGAGTGCCGTGAGATCACTGTTGGTCAATTGACAAAGGAAATCGGTGCACTTATCGGTATTCCTATGGAAGCTACAGACCGTGTCGATCCGCTATTTAAGAATGAACAAGAATTAGAAGAATTTCGTGCTCGTCACGCTAAGGCGGTAACGCCAAAAGCGAATATTGAGGATGCTCAAGGTCCTTGCTACCTTGGTATTGATGCTGGTTCTACTACACTTAAGGTAGTTCTTATCAATAGCAATAAGGAAATTATATTCTCTCATTATGGTCCTAACCATGGTAAACCATTAGAAAAATCTCGTGAAATCATCGAGAAAATATATGAATTATTGCCAAAAGGTGCCTATATTGCACACTCTGGCGTAACCGGCTACGGTGAGGCCTTTCTTAAACGCGCCCTTGGCATCGATATCGGTGAAGTAGAAACGATGGCTCACTATCGTGCGGCTCGCTTCTTCTGCCCTGATGTATCCTTTATTTTGGATATTGGCGGTCAAGATATGAAATGCTGTAAGGTTCGTGATGGGTATATCGAAGATATCGTGTTGAACGAAGCTTGCTCCTCTGGTTGCGGCTCTTTTATTGATACATTTGCATCCGGGCTACGAATTCCTATCGATCAATTCGCAAAAGAAGGATTATTGGCACCTATGCCAATCGATTTAGGCTCTCGTTGTACCGTATTTATGAACTCTAAGGTTAAGCAGGCTCAAAAAGAAGGTGCTACGGTACAAGATATCGCAGCAGGTCTTGCTTATTCTGTAATTAAAAATGCCCTTTATAAGGTTCTTAAGGTGAAAGATCCTAAAGAATTAGGCGATCATATCGTTGTACAAGGTGGTACATTCTATAATGAAGCGGTACTTAGGGCCTTTGAAAAATTGATGGGCGTTGAAGTGATTCGTCCTGATGTATCCGGTCTGATGGGTGCCTATGGGATGGCTCTACTCGCATCAGAAGCTGCAGAGGAGTTACAAAATCAACACAGTACATTACTAGATATGGCAGGCTTGAAATCCTTACAAGTTTCTACATCTATGCGCAACTGTGGATTATGTTCTAATAATTGTATGCTCACCATCAATGCATTCTCCGATGGTCGTACCTATGTAACGGGTAATCGTTGTGATCGTGGTGCTGGCGATATGATTCAAGAGAAACATAAGCCCGTTCCTAATATGGTAGATGCAAAATTACGCCGTTATTTTGATTATTTCCTTAAGAAAAATATTCCAGAGTTCGAAGGTAAGTTACGTATTGGTATACCGCGCGTCCTCAATATATACGAAGATTTTCCGTTCTGGTTTACATTCTTTCATCAATTAGGCTGTGAAGTGGTGTTGTCCAATTATACGACGAAGGATCAATACAACAAGGCTATTGATACGATTC
>OGEI01000820.1_pt1 | contig 15894 bp, 16 predicted proteins | sample 1570631 | NCBI WGS metagenome assembly OGEI01 (sample SAMEA2582139, study PRJEB24529) | metagenome | biome: Human gut stool | place: China | collected 2011
CTTCCATCGATGCGTTCGGTATGCATCTGATCAAGGAAGGACGCAAACTGGCCGTATTGGCCATCGACCCGAGTAGCGAACGTTCTAAAGGCAGTATCCTGGGAGATAAAACCCGCATGGAAGCCCTTTCACGGGAGAAGAATGCGTTTATCCGCCCTTCACCCTCGGCCGGTTCGCTGGGTGGTGTTGCCCGTAAGACACGCGAAACGATCGTATTGTGCGAAGCTGCCGGCTTCGATACTGTATTCGTTGAAACAGTGGGTGTCGGACAGAGTGAAACGGCTGTACATTCAATGGTCGACTTCTTCCTGCTTATCCAATTGGCCGGAACCGGGGATGAACTGCAAGGTATCAAGCGCGGTATCATGGAAATGGCGGATGGTATCATCATCAATAAAGCGGATGGCGATAATATCGATAAAGCGAATTTAGCTGCCGCCCAGTTCAAAAATGCACTTCATCTTTTCCCGCCTGCCGACTCAGGCTGGTTCCCGAAAGTATTGACTTATTCCGGTTACTACAATCTAAGGATCAAAGAGATCTGGGACATGGTCGGTGAATACATGGAGTTTACCAAAAAGAACGGTTATTTCAATTTCAAACGAAATGAACAAGCCAAGTACTGGATGTATGAAAGCATCAACGATACATTGCGTGAAACATTCTATCATAATCCGGCCGTAGAAGGTATGCTGGCACGGACAGAACAGCAGGTGCTGAACAACGAGATCAGCTCGTTCGTTGCGGCCAAACGGATGATGGATTTGTTCCTGGAAAATTTATCAAAGAAATAAGGTTTACCCTAAAACGAATAAACCCCGCCGGATCATTTCCTGCGGGGTTTATTTATGTCTGACAACCGGATGTTTAAATAGAAGACACGCGAAGTGTATTCAGTAAATCACGGTTGATCGGTTTATCATTCTTAATGGCTTTCGAGAACGGAACATATACGATCTGGTCGTTCTGTATACCCATCATGACATTACGCTGATCCTGAGCCGTAGGCGATCCACCACGCTGCAAGTGTCCCAGAATAGAGACACGGACGTCGAACTGAGGATATTCGTTCTTTACACGTTCGGCAACTCCCATTGCGCCACCGGTCACTTCACTTTCAGCCACCAGAACGATACTACTGTTCTTCGACTTACGGAAACCGTTTTCGATCATTTCGGCCAATTGGTCTTTTTCCATAGATATCTCCGGAATAATAGCCGCTTCAGCTCCGGAAGCAATCGCACCGTTCAATGCCAGAAAACCGGCGTCGCGTCCCATCACCTCGATGAAGAACAGACGGTCGTGCGAAGTGGCTGTATCGCGGATCTTATCCACACACTCCATAATCGTGTTCAAAGCGGTATCGTATCCGATCGTTACATCCGTACCATACAAGTCGTTATCGATCGTTCCGGGAAGACCTACTATAGGATAATTAAACTCCTGTGCGAAAATACGAGCTCCGGTCAATGTACCGTCACCACCGATGGCGATCAGTGCATCGATTCCTTCTTCCATCAGCTTATCGTATGCCTGCTGACGGCCTTCGGGAGTTTTGAACTCCATACAACGAGCTGTTTTCAATATTGTTCCACCACGCTGGATGATGTTACTTACATTCTGAGTCCTGAACTCTTCAATTTCACCTGTAATCAATCCTCTGAAACCTCGGAAAATACCTTTAACCTTTATCCCGTTATAAATAGCGGAACGCGTCACTGCACGGATGGCAGCGTTCATTCCGGGAGCATCACCTCCGGACGTTAAAATGCCAATACATTTAATAGTAGACATAGCGTCTTTATTTTATATTATTCGCGGCAAAAATAGTAATTATTTGCCAACAACCTTTCATTTTCTCTTAAACTTAATGAAATCTTAATCATTCTATCAACGACCTGCATTGAGCTCCTGAATACGAACAGCCACCTCTTCCATCAACCATTTCGGAGTAGAGGTCGCTCCACAAACACCCACCCGGCGCACTCCGGCCGGAAGCGGTTCGGTGATCTCCTTCACTTCCGATATAAAGATGGTATTGGGATTTGCCTTGCGGCATTCTTCCAGCAACATTTTACCGTTCGAACTTTTTTTACCTGCCACGAAATAAATCCAGTCGTGGCTGGATGCAAACGCTTTGATATTGGGGAGACGATTGGCTACCTGACGGCAGATTGTATCATGATATTCAAAACGGGCATTTTCTGCCTTCCGTTGATATATCTCTTCCACGATCTTACGGAATCCGTCCAGCGACTTGGTAGTCTGGGAAAACAGACAAATGTCGCGACCAAAATCCAGGCGATCCAGGTCTTCTATCTTTTCCACCACAATTGCCGTACCTTCAGTCTGTCCCACCAGGCCGTTCACTTCGGCATGTCCTTTCTTTCCGTATATGACCAGCTGGGTATTGTTAATACGGCTTTCCTGATAGCTTTTATGTATTTTACGTTGTAATTGAAGAACTACCGGACAAGTGGCGTCGACTATTGTAATATCGTTCTGCCGGGCAACTTCGTAAGTTGAAGGAGGTTCGCCGTGGGCACGAAGCAAGACCTTTTTTCCCTTTAATGCTGAGAACTCACGATGGTCGATCGTTCGCAGGCCATGTGCCTGTAGCCGTTCAACCTCCAGGCTATTGTGCACGATATCACCTAAACAATACAAAATATCCGTATTGTTCAATTCACGTTCGGCACTTTCAATAGCTGTCACTACCCCGAAGCAGAAGCCGGAGCCTTTATCTATTTCTACTTCAATCATTGTAACTGTTACCTAATTAGAGATAGCTCTATTGTATTGAACAAGCAACCAGGCTTTTTGTTCAGCAATGGTCATGTTCGAGTTATCCAGCACCAGGGCATCATCCGCCTGTCGGAGAGGGCTTTCCTTACGTGTGGAATCTATATGATCGCGGGTCTTGACATTCTCCAGTACTTCTTCATAGGAAGCAGCTTCTCCCTTTGCTTTCAGCTCGTCCAAACGACGTTGTGCACGAACTTCCGGACTGGCGGTTACATAGATCTTCAGTTCGGCATCCGGAAAAACAACTGTTCCGATATCCCTGCCATCCATGATGATCCCTTTTTCTTTCCCCATTTCCTGCTGCATTGCCACCAGGGCACGGCGCACAAATCCTAATGTAGCCACAGGGCTTACCCAGCTTGCCACTTCCATTCCACGGATTTCTTTTTCTACCTTAACGCCGTTCAGATAAGTATCGGGACGTCCTGTCTCCGGATTAAAACGGAGCGAGATATGGATATCACCCATCGCCGCCTGCAATTTTTCCTCATCGATCTGATCTCCTTTGAACAGGTTATGCTGAATACAATATAATGTTACCGCGCGATACATGGCTCCCGTATCTATATAAGTATAGCCAATTTCTTTTGCTAAGTCTTTTGCCATAGTGCTCTTTCCCGTAGAAGAAACACCATCTATTGCAATTACTATCTTTTTCATTCTTGTCTTAATTATATTTTCAAGGTTTAAAATCGGCCAGCGTAGTTGAAACACTAACCATCATCGACATCGCCGAAGGATGGTATTTGGCGAAAGAGACACCAACATCAAACATTTTGATCTTTACACCTGCACCGGCAGAGAAACCGGACAGTCCGCTACCTCCTCCCTGCAGTTTCATATCCATCTTGGTTTTCGGGTTAAAGCCTACGCCGATCCAGAAATTTTCACTGGGTATATAATCTACACCAAATACAAAATGCTTAAACAAGGCCTGAGCGAAATTATCTCCCTTATAGTCGGGATCAGTCTTGTCGATATAATCGAATTTCCAACGGTTCAGATGCATGGCTGTAACAGACAAACGGAAAGGCGCATGATTCATCTTCTTTGAAATTCCCATCTGGATGTCCCAAGGCATCTTCTGACGATCATCGTTATAAGGCTTCAACTGGGCTCCGATATTTTTGAATACAAAACCAAACGAAAATTCCTTTTCCGAATTGTAATAGCTCAAACCGGCATCTACCGCAAGCCCTACTGAAGTATAAATATCATAATTGGAATAAAGGAACTTCATAGAGACACCACCACGCCAGCGCTCCGACAGGTCATAAGAGAAAAAACCGTTCACTGCAATATCGTTCGCAGTAAAATCTGCTGTCGGCTGATTATTCTCATCCATCCCTATAAATTTACCATTATGGAAATAATTAACCCCGACACCCCAGGCTCCGCGTTCACGGAATGCTTTTGTGAAAAGGGCACTTCCCACATTCACATCTGCTATATAATTCATATAGTTCAGGTTTATCATACCGTCCATTTCACCACCCAGTAAAGCCGGATTATGAAAAATAAGGGAAGGGTCTCTTTCTATCAGGGACACGGTATGTCCCCCAAGAGCATTAGCCCTGGCTGATGAAGGATAATTCAAAAACGTAAACACCTGCTCTCCGGTTTGTGCCGCGACAGACTGCAAAAAGAACGAAAGGAACAGTACAGATAATATATTTCTCATATTTTTCAACAAAATGCGTACAAAGATATTAATACGGTTATAACATATACCATAAACAGAAACGGAAAAAACAGGAAAAAGGTATATAATCGCTGTTATTTTTCTTCCGGTTCAAAAAAAAATGAAAATACAGAAGTATTTTTCCCTGTTTTCTATTGATATATAAAATAATTTGTATTTTTGCGTACTGGAAAACACATATTTAAACATTATAAAGAGTATGGAAATTAAGAAATCACCGAAAGCGGACTTAGAAGGGGGCAAAACACTCGGTATCCTGATGGGTATGGTTGTTGGTCTGGCCGTTCTATTCGTTGGGTTCGAATGGGGAACCCGTGATATCCAGATCGTCCAAACAGAAGGCGTAGCAGATATCATCGCTGAAGAAGAAATTGAAATTACAAGACCGGAGGACACACCTCCTCCACCTCCTCCACCACCAGCACCTGCTGCAGTAGAACAACTGAACATTGTGGAAGATGATGTCGAACTGGATCAAGTGGATCTTATCTCATCTGAGGACGACCAGAGCTCAGCACAGGTTGAAGCTTACGTTGCACCCGCAGTTGTAGAAGAAGAAGAAGAATCCGCTCAACAGATCTTCACCGTTGTAGAAACAATGCCGGAATTCCCGGGTGGACAAGGAGAATTATTGAAATACCTTGCAAAATCAATCAAGTATCCGGTTATTGCACAGGAAAATGGTATTCAAGGTCGTGTAACTTGTTCGTTCGTTGTAAACCGTGACGGTTCTATCGTTGACGCAGAAGTTATCCGTGGTGTAGACCCATCTTTGGATAAAGAAGCCTTGCGTGTGATCAACAGTATGCCGAAATGGTCTCCTGGTAAGCAGAGAGGTAAACCCGTACGTGTAAAATATACAGTACCTGTAACCTTCAGATTACAATAATAATTTTTAAACATATTAAAAAGGCTGCTGTAAACTTGCAGCCTTTTTTATTTTGTCTTATCCATAATTCAATATCTATATGTTATCTTTCAACAAGATCCTGCAAAAAATAGAAAACGAAATCTCTCAACTCAGTTTCGAATATCCTCCTAAAAGCTTATATGACCCGATCGAATATATCCTGTCATTGGGGGGGAAAAGGATCCGTCCGGCATTAGCATTAATGGCCTGCAACTTATATAAGGAAAATGTAGACAATGTGATCAATCCGGCATTGGGAATAGAAGTATTCCATAACTTCACCCTGTTGCATGATGATTTGATGGATAAAGCGGATAAAAGAAGAAACAAACCGACAGTTCATAAAGTATGGAACGACAACACAGCGATTCTTTCGGGAGACGCAATGTTAATTGCCGCTTATCAACTGATCGGAAAAACAAAACCGGAACACCTGAAAGAAGTGTTCGACCTGTTCACTGCCACAGCTCTCGAGATCTGTGGAGGTCAGCAATATGATATGGAATTTGAATCACGGGCTGACGTGACCGAACCGGAATATATGGAAATGATCCGGTTAAAAACAGCTGTTCTGCTTGCTTGCAGCTTAAAAACAGGAGCCATCATCGGAGGGGCTTCTAAAGAAGATGCGATCCATCTTTATGAATTCGGAATAAACATCGGCCTGGCTTTCCAGTTACAGGATGATCTGCTGGACGTTTATGGAGACACTGCCACATTCGGTAAAAATATCGGTGGAGACATTATCTGCAACAAAAAGACATTTATGCTGATACATGCCTTTGAACTGGCCTCTGCCGGGCAAAAAGCAATTTTAAACAACTGGATCAGCAAAGATACATTTGTACCTGCTGAAAAAATCGAAGCTGTCACTACTATATATAATGAATTGCTTCTGAAAGATATTGTCACTGCTAAAATGCAGAAATACTACGACAAGGCTATGGAACATCTGGCAGAATTAAATGTACCGGCTGAGAAATTAACGATATTAAAAGAAGTTACTAATCATTTAATGTATCGCCAGTCTTAATCGTATGAAGTTAATTGATACGCATAATCATCTGTACCTGGAGGAATTCGACCCGGAGCAAGAAGCACTGGTTGACGCTGCCCTGAAGTCAGGTATCGACACACTGCTTCTGCCGAATGTAGACCTCACAACAATAGACCGGATGCATAATTTATGCGACCGATTCCCCGGTTTCGCCTATCCTATGATGGGATTACACCCGACAAGTGTGGACGAACACTATGCCGAAGCCCTGAAAAAGACAGAATCATATCTCGGTAAACGGCCTTATTGTGCTATCGGAGAAATAGGGATCGACCTGTATTGGGACAAGACATACCTGAAAGAGCAGAAAATTGTATTCGAAGAACAGTTGAAATGGAGTATTGACCTGGATCTCCCAGTCGCAATCCATACAAGAGACGCTTATCCGGAAGTACTGGAAAGCATCCACAAAGTCGGAGCCGATAAACTAACAGGAGTTTTCCATAGTTTTACCGGTACAATTACAGATCTGGAAGAGATTAAGAAATTGAAAAAATTCAAATTGGGTATTAACGGGGTAATCACCTTTAAAAACTCAAAACTGTCGGACACAATTTTATCTACCGACATTAACAGCATAGTACTCGAAACAGACGCTCCATACCTAGCTCCCGTCCCTTACAGAGGGAAAAGAAATGAGCCTATATATATATGGAAAACGGCAGAAAAGGTAGCGGACACATACGGCCTGACACTGGACGAAACAGTAGAAATAACAAGAAAAAACGCGCTGGATTTATTTAAAATTACTAATAAACATGCATAGTTTGACTTTTTCAGCCGATAGACAAAATTTATTCTGTCAGATATTGTGTATATGTCAAGCAAAAACTTTAGATTTGTGCACTGAAACGTTTGGATATGCGATTTTTTTCGTATTTTGCGCTCGTTTTAGAGGAGGCAGGGGCTGAAAATTGGAGAGATGCTCGAGTGGTTGAAGAGGCACGCCTGGAAAGCGTGTAAACCCCTAAAGGGTTTCGCGGGTTCGAATCCCGCTCTCTCCGCTTTAAATACCATGAGGATATTATTAACAACAAAAATAAAAACAAATAAGAGAATTATTAATCTTAAAAATTAAACACACAATGAAAAAGTATTTTGCAAAAACATTCTTGGGTATTTGCGCCCTTGGAACTTCTACCGTAGCATTCGCTCAGGAAGCTACAGAACAAGTTGTTGAAGGTGGCATGTATCAGGCTTTAAAAACAAAGTTTATTGAAGGTGGCGCCGACTTCATGAGTTTGGTTGCTATCGCTTTGATTTTCGGTTTGGCTTTTTGCCTTGAAAGAATTATTTATCTTAATTTGGCTGAAACTAACGCTAACAAGTTATTGAAAGGTATCGAAGATGCACTTGATAAAGGCGATGTTGAAGGTGCAAAAGCTATTGCTCGCGACACAAGAGGCCCTATCGCTTCTATCGCTTATCAGGGATTAATGAGAATTGATCAGGGTATCGACGTTGTTGAAAAATCAATCGTATCTTACGGTGGTGTACAGGGTGGTCTTTTGGAAAAGAACATGTCTTGGATCACATTGTTTATCGCTATGGCTCCGTCATTAGGATTCTTGGGTACTGTAGTAGGTATGGTTATGGCGTTCGATAAAATCGAACAGGTTGGTGATATCAGCCCGACGGTTGTAGCAGGTGGTATGAAAGTGGCCTTGATCACAACAGTAGGTGGTTTGGTTGTTGCATTGATCCTTCAGGTATTCTATAACTATTTATTAAGTAAGTTGGAAGCTATCTTGAACCAGATGGAAGACGCTTCAATCACATTGCTTGATATGGTTATCAAATACAACCTTAAATTCAAAAAATAATTTAGAATTATGGCAGTTACTAAAATAAGAAAAATATCTAGTTGGACATTGCTACTGATATCTATTATCAGCCTTGTTATACTGGGTATGTTCTACGCGGGAGGAGTTGTAGACGCTTCTGCCGAAATGAAGGAGCCTATATATACAGGTTTATTGATCAATTGGACATCTGTTCTATTCTTTGTTACAGCAATTAGTACAGTATTGTTTGCTCTTTGGCAATTCATTACACTATTGCAGACAAGCCCGAAATCAGCATTAGCTTCACTTGTTGTTGTTGTGCTTTTTGCAGCTGTATTGTTCATCACTTACTCAATGGGAGACGCAACTCCTTTGAAGGGTTTGAATGCTGATTCTCAGGAATACAACGTACCTCTTTGGCTTAAAGTAACAGACATGTGGATTTATTCTACTGTTGTTTTGATGGCTTTAATCATCATTGCTGTTGTTGCAGGATCTGTAAAAAGAATGCTTAATAGATAATATAGTAATAACGAATCCGATAAAACAAAAAGCTATATGGCAAAAAAGAAAAGAAAAGTGCCCGCAATGAATGCGACCTCTTCGGCCGATATTGCTTTCATGTTGCTTATCTTCTTCCTTATTACTACTTCAATGGATACAGATAAAGGTTTGGCAAGACGTTTACCGCCTCCTGTACCCAAAGACCAGAAGAAAAACGAAGAAATGGATATCAAAAAGAGAAATATCATGGTCGTGCTGATCAACAGCAACAACCAGATTCTCTGTAATAACGAATTCATTGATATTAAGCAACTGAAAGACAAGGTTAGAGAATTCATTGAGAATCCTTATAACGACGAGCATAAACCGGAAAAAGTAGAAGTAGACGTACCGTTCTTTGGAAAACAAATGGTAACGAAAAATCACGTTATCTCTTTGCAGAACGACCGTGGTACTGAATACCAAGCTTACATCGACGTTCAGAACGAATTGGCAAGAGCCTATAATGAACTGAGAGACGATGTTTCAAGAAAGAAATTCGGTAAAGCTTTCGCTGACCTGGATGAAGAACAACAAAAGGCTGTGCAGATGATTTATCCTCAGAAGATATCAGAAGCAGAACCTAAAAATTATGGAGACAAAAAGTAATGGGAAAATTTAGCAAAGCGGGCGGAAGAGAAATGCCCGAATTAAATACGTCATCATTACCTGACTTGGTATTTGCCTTCTTGTTCTTTATCATGATGGTAACATCTATGCGTGAAGTAACTTTGAAAGTAGTATTCCAGGCTCCTCAGGCTACAGAGCTTCAGAAGTTGGAAAAGAAATCATTGGTAACATTCATCTATGTAGGTAAACCGACTCAGGAATTGAGAGCTAAAATGGGTTCTGAAACCCGTCTACAGCTGAACGATCAAATCGCAGACGTAGATGAAATCCAGGACTACATCGCTCAGGAAAAGTCAAGTATGAAAGAAGAAGACCAGCCGTTTATGACTGTATCTATCAAGGCGGATAAAGAAACCAAGATGGGTGTTATTACAGACGTAAAACAAGCGCTTCGTGAAGCATACGCATTGAAGATTAGTTACTCAGCAAGACAACATGTTGATTAATCAATTCAATAATAAACAAAAAAGGCAGGACTTTAAGTTCTGCCTTTTTTATTGGAGTAAACCGACCTTGATCTACTTAACACCATATACATACCGGTGAATACAAGATTTCACCTCTTCAAAAGCATCTTGTAAATCAATATTACCATAAGTCATCAGACGCATTTCCAGAAACTCCTCTCCCTGGCGGTAAGGCGGCTGATAGTAGACATGATTATCCAGGACATACCCCAGCCGCTCATAGAAGCCGATTCTGCGCTTACTCATCTCCTCCGCAGGTATTTCCACCTCCAGCACAACCGGAAGATCACATAAGGCCATAAACTGCTTCATTGCCTCTGCCCCTATTCCTCCGTTGCGAGCAGACTCGTCAATGGCAAAATGTTCAACATAAACAAAAGAGTCAAATTGCCACGCAGTAATAAAGCCTGCATAAACCTCATTCCTGAATAATGTGTATACAATAAAACGAGACTCCGCCTTCACCAGCTCTCTTACCAAAGAGAACGCTCGTCGTTCGGCCTCCGGAAAGGAGTCATTATATGTCTTTTCTACTTTATCCAATAAAGGATCGGAAAAATCTTTCACCGGCCTGCATTCGATTACCGTACTTAAACTCATACTCTTATAATATTGATTGATTAATAAAAGAAAACTTACGAAATAAAATAATTGGGCGAATTATATCGCCTAATCATTATAGTTTGACTATATTTGTATCTAATTGTAATTTACATAAAAAACAGAAATACAAATATACAGAAATTATGGCACACCATCAACTTGATGAATTAGATGAAAAAATATTGAAACTGATCATAGGAAATGCCCGAATGCCTTTCCTTGAAGTTGCCAGAGAGTGTAACGTATCAGGAGCAGCCATACACCAGAGAATTCAGAAACTTACTAATCTGGGTGTCATCAAAGGTTCTGAGTTTATTGTTGACAACACAAAAGTCGGATATGAGACTTGCGCTTATATGGGATTATTCCTGAAATCACCGGGACAATTCCCCTCCGTAACAGAAGCATTAAAAAAGATCCCCGAAGTAGTGGAATGCCATTACACCACAGGACAATATGACCTGTTCATCAAAATATACGCTAAGAACAACCAGCATTTGTTAAATATCATACACAATAAACTTCAACCTTTGGGATTGGCCCGAACAGAATCGCTGATATCTTTCAAAGAGGCTTTTAAAAGACAGATCCCTATCGATCTGGATGACGAATAGATAATAAAAAAGGGCTTTTCAAATTGAAAAGCCCTTTTTTATTAGGAAAAACTCCCGACATGAAAGCCGGGAAGTTCTATTTAAAATTCTGCATTGTTCGGAGTTCTCGGGAAAGGTATTACGTCACGAATGTTTGTCATACCTGTTACGAACAGCAACAGACGCTCAAATCCCAGACCAAAGCCCGAGTGAGGCGCTGTACCGAAACGACGGGTATCCATATACCACCAGATATCCTTTTCAGGCACACCCATTTCAGAGGCACGTCTGGCCAACTTTTCATAATCCTCTTCACGCTGAGATCCACCGATGATCTCCCCGATCTTCGGGAACAGTACATCCATAGCACGAACAGTCTTTCCATCCTCATTCTGCTTCATATAGAAAGATTTGATCTCTTTCGGATAATCGGTCAAGATTACAGGACATTTGAAATGTTCTTCCACCAGATAACGTTCGTGTTCTGAAGCAAGGTCGGCCCCCCAGAATATCGGGAATTCGAACTTGTGTCCTTTTGCCACTGCCTCTTCGAGGATCTTAACACCTTCGGTATAAGGCAGACGGATAAAGTTATGTTTCAGGACGAATTGCAGACGCTCGATCAGCTCTTTATCAAACATATTGTTCAGGAACTGGATATCATCCATACAGTTATCCAGAGCCCACTGTATACAATATTTGATAAAGTCTTCAGCCAACTGCATATTCTCTGCAATTTCATTGAAGGCAACTTCCGGTTCGATCATCCAGAACTCGGCCAGATGGCGTGGTGTATTGGAGTTTTCAGCACGAAATGTCGGCCCGAATGTATAAATAGCTCCCAAAGACATGGCTGCCAATTCACCCTCCAACTGACCAGATACTGTCAGGCTGGCCTGCTTTCCGAAGAAATCGTCTTCGTAGACGATAGAGCCGTTTTCATCCTTCTTCAAGTCATACAGATTCATTGTAGTTACCTGGAACATCTGTCCGGCACCTTCACAGTCTGAAGCAGTAATGATCGGAGTATGGAAATAGAAGAACCCTCTCTCATGAAAGAACTTGTGGATAGCGATCGCCATATTATGACGGATACGGAACACAGCACCAAATGTATTGGTACGCGGACGTAAATGAGCTATCTCACGCAGGAATTCCAATGAGTGTCCTTTCTTCTGCAACGGATAAGTAGCAGGATCGGCCGTACCGTAAATCTGAATTTCAGTAGCCTGGATCTCTACATTCTGTCCCTGTCCCTGAGATTTTACCAGTTCGCCGTTCACACTGATACAGGCACCGGTAGTGATGGGTTTCAGATATTCTTCACCCAGTTTTTCCACATCCACAACGATCTGAACATTATTTATTGTAGAGCCGTCATTCAGCGCAATAAAGCTGACCTGTTTACTACCACGACGGGTACGTACCCATCCTTTCACGTTAACGGTTGTACCGTAAGCTTCACTTTTCAGTACATCTACAATTTTTGTTCTAGTAATTGTTTCCATGTTTATATGTTTATTCTTAGATAATCAAAACAAGATAGCCGGTATTGACTACCGGCTAATCTTACTATTATTCAAAAGCCCCCATTCGGAGTGCGTTCACCTCACGTTCGTTCAGGTAACGCCATTTACCTCTTCCCAGGTTTCTTTTTGTAAGTCCGGCAAAGTATACACGATCCAGTTTCGTCACATGATATCCCAGTGATTCGAAGATACGACGTACGATACGGTTGCGGCCCGAGTGGATTTCGATACCCACCTGGCTCTTGTCGTCTTCGCTGGCATAGCTGATTGCATCTGCATGGATTTCGCCGTCTTCCAGCTCCAGTCCGTTAGCAATCTTTTCCATGTCTTCGATAGAGACATTCTTATCCAACCATACGTGGTAGATCTTCTTTTTCTTGAATGACGGGTGAGTCAGCTTGGAAGCCAGGTCACCATCATTAGTAAGAAGCAATACACCGGTTGTGTTACGGTCCAGGCGGCCTACCGGATAGATACGTTCCTGACAAGCATTCTTCACCAGATCCATAACGGTAAGACGTTCCTGAGGATCGTCGGATGTAGTTACGCAGTTTTTCGGTTTATTCAATACGATATATACCTTGCTTTCGATCTGCACTGTTTTTTCGTTGAATTCCACTTTGTCCTGACGAGTAATCTTAGTACCCAGTTCGGTAACTACCACATCATTTACTTTTACATTACCTGCTGTGATAAATTCATCAGCCTCACGACGTGAACAAACACCTGCATTAGACAAGAACTTGTTCAGACGGATCGGTTCGTTAGGGTCAGCCAGTACTTCTTTATACTTCAACTGTTTCTGGAAGTTGTACTTGGCATTCGGGTTGTAATCGTTAGTACGGCGCTGCTGGCCACCCGGACGTCTGTTTCCATATCCGCTGTTGTTGCCATATCCACCGCCACGGTTATTACCGTACGAAGGTCTGCCGCCACCACCGCGATTGTCGCGAGAGTCGTAAGAATTGACACGAGTGTCGCCTACTCTCGGTCTTCTTTTCTTCATGCCGTCGCCTGCAGCATCCCCTTCCGGAGAAGCAGAATAGGCTCTGCCCGGTCTTTCGTCATAGTTAGGACGAGAAGGACGGTTGAAACCACCGCCATAAGAACGATCGTTGTTTCCATAAGAAGAGCGATCATTGTTTCCGTAAGAAGGACGATTGTTGCCATAAGAAGGGCGATTGTATCCGCCCTCACGGTTAGAACTATAGCCTCCTTCACGATTCGAATTATAACCTCCTTCACGGTTATTGCTATAACCACCACGATTATTGTCGCGATTGTTGTAAGAAGGTCTGCTGTTATAACCACCACCTTCACGGTTGTCATACGTACGAGGACGACTCGGACGGTCTCCGTAAGATGAGCGGTTATCCCCATAAGAATTATAACCGCCGCGGTCATCCCGGCTTGGGCGGTTATATGGTCTCCGTTCATAGTTGTTTCCCTCAGGTCTGTTGTAACCTTGATTGTAAGGTTTTCTTTCACCTTCCTGATCTGTGTTTTCCCGTCTGATACTTGGTATCACCTTTCTAGGACGCGGTTGAGATTCATCTCTTTCTTCTGTGCTCATTGTTGTAAATTAATAATAATTAATTAATTGGTAACCTCACGGCTACACTTTCTTTCTCACACTAAATACCTGTATAATTATGCGGCGTAATCGCCTTTAATTCAGCTTTTACTGCATCACTAACCTGCAGCGTTTCAATAAAGTCACTGATTGATTTTTCAGTGATTCCTTCATTCGTACGGGTTAAGGCCTTCAGGGCTTCGTAAGGTTTCGGATATCCTTCGCGACGTAATATCGTTTGAATACCTTCCGCTACCACCGCCCAGCAATGATCTAAATCCCGATATAAAGCGTTCTCATTTAATAACAGTTTACCCAGCCCTTTTGTTAAGCTTTTGAATGCGATTTCGATGTGAGCCAAAGGCACACCAACGTTGCGCAACACGGTAGAGTCTGTTAGATCGCGCTGTAAACGGGAGATAGGCAACTTCGTAGCCAGATGTTCCAGGATCGCATTTGCCATGCCCAGGTTACCTTCTGCATTTTCAAAATCGATCGGGTTTACCTTATGAGGCATTGCAGATGAACCGACTTCACCGGCTTTGATCTTCTGCTTGAAGTATTCCATCGAAATATACTGCCAGAAGTCGCGGTTCAGGTCGATCAATATCGTGTTCACCCGTTTCAAACCATCGAAAATAGCAGCCAGATTATCATAATTTGAAATCTGCGTTGTCCATTCCTCACGGCTCAGACCCAGCACTTCGTTCACAAAGTTATTACCGAAAGCTCTCCAGTCGTAGGCCGGATAAGCTACGTGATGTGCATTGAAGTTGCCGGTTGCACCCCCAAACTTGGCAGATACAGGAATTGATTTCAGCAAAGCCACCTGCTGTTCCAGACGATAAACGAACACCATTATTTCTTTTCCCAAACGAGTAGGAGAAGCCGGTTGCCCGTGTGTCTTAGCCAGCATAGAAACATTGCTCCAGTCTTCGGCATATTTTTTCAGCATGTCGATCACTTCCTGGATGCCCGGATAATACACTTCATTCAAGGCATCTTTGATAGACAAAGGCACAGAAGTATTATTAATATCCTGTGATGTCAACCCGAAATGGATAAATTCTTTGTATTCCTGCAAAGCCAGCAGATCAAATTTTTCTTTGATAAAATACTCAACAGCTTTTACGTCATGGTTGGTTACGCTCTCGATCTCCTTGATACGATTTGCATCTTCTACTGAAAACTCCTGGTAAATTTTACGCAATGCTTCCTTGTTTTCCACTGTAGCCAGGCTATTCAATTGTGGAAGAAACTCAGCAAGAGTAATAAAATACTCTATCTCTACCTGCACTCTATACTTGATAAGTGCATACTCCGAGAAGTAAGCCGCCAGGTTTTCGGCTTTATTTCTATATCGTCCATCCACGGGCGATATGGCAGTTAGTGTCGAAAATATCATATTCATTTAGTTTATACACCGATAACCCTGAGTGTACGGGCGATATGCCAGCCATATCGATTACTTCATGTACATTAATAATATAGAATTGCAAAGTTACTATATTTCTTCATACTAAATGGCAGTAATGAATTTTTTTTCAACTTTTTTGCCGAAATGTTTGGAGGTAATAAAAAAAGCCGTATCTTTGCAGCGCTTTAGAGAGATAAGGCGTACAAAATTTACTGAAGTAATGAAAGGGCGTTTAGCTCAGCTGGTTCAGAGCATCTGCCTTACAAGCAGAGGGTCGGCGG
>OGEI01000824.1_pt1 | contig 15811 bp, 16 predicted proteins | sample 1570631 | NCBI WGS metagenome assembly OGEI01 (sample SAMEA2582139, study PRJEB24529) | metagenome | biome: Human gut stool | place: China | collected 2011
TGAGTAATCTTTACCCAGCAAGAGCGATTGGTGTAGATGATCGTTTAGGCTCTGTTGAAGCAGGTAAGATAGCAAACTTAGCGGTATTCACAAAAGATTATGACGTGATTGGTACCGTATTAAACGGCGAATGGAAACCAAACTAAAGTGCGGTCAAAAATAGTTTTGTTTTAAACGTAATCCGATCCTTAAACAGATCGGATTATTTTTTATGACTGTAGTTCGGTGATCTTACCGGTATCTACTTGGAACAATTTCCCTTTTCCCACTTGCATTTCTTTCAGTTGGCCTTGAGTAATAGCAGTTACGAAAACTTGAGAACCACTTTGTTGCAAGCGTTCAGCAAGCAGGGCGCGTTTATGTTGATCCAGCTCTGAGGCAAAGTCATCAATCAGAAAGATGCAATGACGCTGTTTTTGAATCATTAAATGCTCACCTTGCGCTAAACGTAGCGCACACATCAATAATTTCAATTGACCACGAGAGAGTACATCTTCCACGGGGAGCCCATTGGCTTTAAAACGGAAATCGGCTTTTTGTGGACCAGAAACCGTATAGCCAATGGCTTTGTCTCGCTCAAAGTTTTGCGCCAATAATTCACCATACTCTGTCTCTTTCTCCCAGCCTTGATGAAAGCTAACAGTAATTTCTAATTCAGGTAAAAATAACTGGCAGGTTTTTTCAATTTCTGGGCGTAAGGCTTCTGCATATTGAGCTCGCCAATCACTCACTTGATGGGCTAATTTGGCTAATTCAATATCCCAAATTTTAATCGCAGAATAAGGCTGGTTTTGACTTAATGCAGCATTTCGCTGTTTTAATAAGCGGTTTAATGCGACCCAAGAGGAATGGAAACTATTATGGTGGTGGAATAAGCCCCAATCTAAAAATGCACGTCGAAAACTTGGTCCACCATTTAGTAGGGTCAGCCCTTCAGGCGTAATTAATTGCATGGGTAAAAGGTGAGCGAGATCGGCAATTTTATTACCGTCTTCACCATTTATTTTCGCAATGGTATTACCTTGACGAAGTTTTTGTAAGCCAACAGACCATTGATGCTGGCTTTCTTGAATTTGGCCAAAAAGCGTGAAATGAGGTTCGTCGTAAGAAATGATGCGATTTGCGACCGCACTTTTGAAAGAGCGTCCATGTCCGAGATAAAAAATGGCTTCTAATAAGCTCGTTTTTCCGCTTCCGTTGTTGCCGACTAAAAAGTTAAAGCCGTGATCAAATTCAAGATCCACGGCATTTAAATTTCTAAATTTTTCAACAATTAAGCGGGAAATGGCCATTATTTCTAGAGGCGCATTGGCATAATGACGTATTCTGCGCTTGCATCTTCACTGTTTTCAATTAAACAGCTTGATGACGCATCAGTGAGGCGAATGCGTACTTGTTGGCATTTTAAGGCGTTCAATACATCTAAAATGTAAGTCACATTAAAGCCCACTTCCATTTCTTCACCTTGATAATTCACATCCACGATTTCTTCTGCCACTTCGTGTTCAGGGTTAGATGCGGTAATTTTAAGTTGGTTTTCACTTAAGTTTAAACGCACGCTACGTACACGTTCATTTGAAAGGATAGAAGCACGTACAAAAGCTTGTTTTAAGGTTTCCCAGTTACCTTCTACGATACGAGTTGCATTACGTGGTAATACACGACGGTAATCAGGGAAGCGACCATCAATGAGTTTTGAGGTAAACACAATATGGTTTAAGTGAATGCGAAGATTATTTGTGCCGATTTGCAAACGAGCAAGTTCATCACTGCTTTCTAATAGGCGATTCAGTTCTAATACACCTTTGCGAGGGAGAATAACAGAATGGGTTTGTAGATCTTGATCTAATTCGATCGTACAAACGGCAAGACGGTGACCGTCAGTTGCAACAGTACGTAATAAATTACCTTCTGTTTCAAATTTCATGCCATTTAAGAAATAGCGGGCATCCTGGTTTGCCATTGAAAATTGGGTTGCTTCAATTAAGCGACGCAAGGTGCTTTGCGGTAAGGCAAAATCCACTTCAGATTGCCAATCTGTCAGATTTGGATATTCTTCAGCGGGCAGAGTAGTGAGATTAAACTTACTGCGACCAGATTCTACAATCGCACGATCTTCTTCAAAGGTAACTGTAATTTCAAATTCATCTGATAGCGTGCGGCAAATATCTAAGAATTTTTTAGCCGGAATGGTGAAAGCGCCATCAGCGGTTGAAGACGAAAGTTGAGTATAGCTAGAAAGCTCAACTTCAAGGTCTGTACCTGTAATCGTTAAACGGTTATCTTCAATTTGTAATAACACGTTATTTAATACAGGAATATTCGGACGATTGCTTAATACGCCACAAACTTGCTGTAAGGGTTTTAGTAGATTTTCTCTTGAAATGCTAAATTGCATCATTGGCTCCTTATGCAGATAATGTGCGAATTAAATTCGCCCAATCTTCTTGAATACTGCTGTCTTTTTCACGGAATTTTGGCACTTCACGACAAGCATTTAAGACTGTCGTATGGTCGCGTTCAAAGGCACGGCCAATTTCCGGTAAGCTTTTATTGGTTAATTCTTTTGCTAATGCCATCGCAACTTGGCGTGGGCGAGTGACTGATCTCGCTCTGCTTTTTGATTTTAAATCAGCCACTTTAATTCGATAGTATTCTGCCACGATTTTCTGAATATTTTCAATGGTTACCAAACGTTCTTGTAAGGCAAGAATATCTTTTAATGTGTCACGGACAAAATCAATATCAATGTGACCACCTTTGAAGTCTTGCATCGCTTTCACACGGTTTAACGCACCTTCTAATTCACGAACATTGGTGCGTAAGCGTTGGGCAATAAAGAATGCCACTTCTTCTGGCAGATCCATATGATGTTCTTCTGCTTTTTTCAGCAAAATTGCCACACGAGTTTCTAAATCAGGTGGCTCAATCGCAGTGGTTAAACCCCAGCCGAAACGAGATTTTAGGCGTTCTTCAATTTTCTCAATTTCTTTTGGATAGCGGTCAGAGGTCAAAATAATTTGACGGCTAGTTTCAAATAAACTATTGAAAATATGGAAAAATTCTTCTTGTGTTTTTTCTTTCTCTGCAAAGAATTGAATATCATCCACTAATAATGCATCAAGAGAACGATAGAATTTTTTGAATTGATCCATTTTATTATCACGCATCGCTTTTACCATGTGCTGCATAAAATTATTAGCATGGATATAAAGCACGCGGGCATTCGGTTTATTCGCTAAAATGCCATTACCGATTGCGTGTAATAAGTGGGTTTTACCTAAACCTGTACCCCCATATAAAAAGAATGGGTTTGCCGTTGGTTCACCAGGTGCGAGAGCAAGTTTTTGACCTACAGCACGGGCGAGTTGGTTTGATTTACCTTCAACAAAGTTTTCAAATAAATGCTTACGATTTAGGTGTGATTCAAATTTGCTTGGTGCATCAGATTCTTGCTGAAAACTGACCGCACTTTCTTGATGATTATTCGTTTGAGTTGAGGCTGGTTCAACGGCTTTTGGAGCCGGTTTTACCCCTTCTTTTACGATAATTTGTAAATTTGGATTTTTAGCAAGGGCTTGGCAAATTTGATGAATTTGGGCCAAGTAATGATTTTCTACCCAGCTTTTCACAAACATATTTGACGCATATAACACCACTTGATCTTGCGAGATGACATCCGCTTGTAATGGGCGTAACCAAGTGCTGAGATCCATCGGAGAAACCTGATCTTGTAGTTGAGATAAGCAATCTTGCCATAGGGTAGAAAGGCTCACGATAAATTATCCTTATGTTATATGCATATAAAATAAAAGCCGCAAAAGTGCGGTTAAAAATCGAAGAGAATTTTACAATAATTTAGGCAAAAGATCTTCTGTTGCTCATCAAAAAAAGACAAAAAGGTTGCTTGAGATTTTGCCCAAAATCCGTATAATCCCCACGATTTTAGAAGAAACGGAAGATTATTTCGGAATTTTCTCTTTTCTTATTTGACGAAAGCCCAATTTATGATTAAAATTGCGGTCTATTTTTTATAACCCTTGTTGTGTTTTGAATATCAAAACAGTAAACCATTTTGATTTAGGTAGATTACAATGAAACGTACATTTCAACCTTCTGTATTAAAACGTAGCCGTACTCACGGTTTCCGTGCTCGTATGGCAACTAAAAACGGCCGTCAAGTTTTAGCTCGTCGTCGTGCTAAAGGTCGTAAGAGTTTATCTGCATAATCACCTCTTTTAGTGATTAAGCTAAACTTCTCTCGGGAGTTACGATTGTTAACTCCCACTCAATTCAAAAATGTCTTCGAACAACCGTTTCGAGCAAGCACCCCTGAAATTACCATTCTCGCACGCAAAAATAATCTTGAGCATCCACGCTTAGGTTTAACTGTGGCTAAAAAACATCTTAAACGAGCGCATGATCGTAATCGTATCAAACGTTTAGTTCGTGAAAGTTTTCGTTTATCTCAACATGATTTGCCTTCTTGTGACTTTGTCTTTGTGGCGAAACGTGGCATTGGTCAGCTTGATAATCAAACGTTTTTACAAACTTTGGATAAATTATGGGCACGTCACATTCGTTTGGCACAAAAATCCTCATCGCTTTAATTAAGTTTTATCAAGTAGCGATTAGCCCTTTAATTGGGCCCCGTTGTCGTTTTGTGCCAACCTGTTCTTGCTATGGTATTGAGGCGTTAAAAACACATGGATTGTTAAAAGGTAGTTGGCTTACGCTAAAACGTGTATTAAAATGTCACCCCTTAAGCGCCGGTGGATTCGATCCTGTTCCGCCGAAAAAGATTAATAATAACGATGAGAAAAAATAATGGACTCAAGACGTAGCCTATTAGTGCTTGCACTACTCTTTATTTCTTTCCTTGTTTATCAGCAATGGCAACTTGATAAAAATCCACCGGTTCAACAACAGACCACGGAACAAACAACAACCGCCTCTTCTGATGTACCGGCAAGTTCTTCTTCATCTGCCGAAGTAGTGGCAGACTCACAAACCAAAGGTCACATTATTACATTAGAAAATGATGTATTCCGTTTGAAAGTGGATACATTAGGTGGTGATGTAATCAGTTCTGAATTATTAAAATATGATGCAGAATTAAATTCAAAAGAACCTTTCGTTTTATTAAAAGATACAAACGAGCATGTTTACATTGCACAAAGCGGCTTAATCGGTAAAAACGGGATCGATACAAAAGCAGGTCGTGCACAATATCAAGTTACGGGTGATAATTTCAAATTAGCAGAAGGTCAAAATGAACTTTCTGTGCCATTAACATTTGAAAAAGATGGTGTGACTTATCGTAAAATCTTTGTGTTAAAACGTGATAGTTACGATGTAGGTGTTAACTTTGAAATTGTGAACCAAAGTGGTAGCGCAATTGAAGTTGAACCTTACGGCCAATTAAAACATACATTAGTTGAAAGCAGCGGTAACGTGGCAATGCCTACTTATACCGGTGGTGCATATTCTTCTTCTGAAACAAATTACAAAAAATACAGCTTCAGCGATATGAAAGACAAAAATCTTTCTATCGATACCAAAGCAGGTTGGGTTGCTATTTTACAACACTATTTCGTATCAGCTTGGATCCCAAATCAAGATGTAAATAACCAACTTTATAGTATTACAGACAGCAAAAATAACGTTGCGTCTATTGGTTATCGTGGTCCAGTAGTATCTGTTCCAGCGGGTGCAACAGAAAAAATTACCAGCTCATTATGGACAGGTCCAAAATTACAAAACAAAATGGCTGAAGTGGCTAACCACTTAGACTTAACCGTCGATTACGGTTGGGCATGGTTCATCGCAAAACCATTATTCTGGTTATTAACTTTCATTCAAAGTATTGTATCTAACTGGGGTGTGGCAATTATTTGTGTTACCTTAGTGGTGAAAGCGATTTTATATCCGCTCACAAAAGCACAATACACTTCTATGGCGAAAATGCGTATGTTGCAACCGAAAATGCAAGAAATGCGCGAGCGTTTTGGTGATGATCGCCAACGTATGAGCCAAGAAATGATGAAACTTTACAAAGAAGAAAAAGTAAATCCACTTGGCGGTTGCTTACCATTAATCCTTCAAATGCCAATTTTCATCGCATTATACTGGACGTTTATGGAAGCGGTTGAACTGCGTCATGCGCCATTCTTTGGTTGGATTCAAGATTTATCGGCACAAGACCCTTACTACATTCTCCCAATCTTAATGGGTGGATCAATGTTCTTGTTACAAAAAATGTCACCGACACCAGTTGCAGATCCAATGCAACAAAAAGTGATGAACTTCATGCCGTTGATCTTCATGTTCTTCTTCCTCTGGTTCCCGGCAGGTCTAGTACTTTACTGGTTAGTGTCTAACTTAATCACTATCGTACAACAACAAATGATCTACCGTGGTTTAGAGAAAAAAGGGTTACATACCCGTAAAAAATAATCACTAACCGCACCTTCGGGTGCGGTTTTTACATATGTTAATAATGTTCAATACAAGACTAAAAGTCATTTTGTTATTTATTTTAATTGGGCTAATTATATATCCTACGTTTTCGGATAAGAGCCTACTTCCTGGTGCACGTCTTGATGTTTATGTTTCCCTTGCATTAAGCATTCTTCTTTTTTCTGTCATGATTTATTGGGAAGTGAAAAATGCCCTTTTACAAAGGAAGGCAAAGCCTAAAAGAGCTTCCAATAAAAAGAAACCCCAAGAAAATATACTCATAACAGTATTGGGGTATATTTTTATGTGTGGTTATTTTTTTTGTTGCTTTTTATTACTTTCAAACACCTTCTTAACTTTCTATGTTTCCATTTGGGGAGAAGAGGAAAACTATATAGCCGAGGTTACTTATAAGCGTAAAAACAAATCGATATATAGTGTTTATATTTCATCTAATCAATATGGAAATGAAAGATTTACTTCTAAAAAGGTTTATAATTCGGTAGAGAATGGGCAAATACTCCAAATTTATAAAAAAAGAACGAGCTCGGTCTCCTATATTGATGCATCTGAAGTAATGAAACTTAATGCTCTTTCCGATTAATTTTTCCTCAAGATAACCGCAATATTAGAGCGGTCAATTTTTAGTGAGTTTTTATGAAAGAAACAATCGTCGCACAAGCGACAGCGCCAGGACGTGGCGGTATTGGTATTTTGCGTGTATCCGGCCCGAAAGCAGTTGAAGTGGCACAAGCGGTACTAGGTAAATGTCCTAAACCAAGAATGGCAGATTATTTACCTTTTAAAGATGCTGATGGCACAGTATTAGATCAAGGCATTGCGCTTTATTTTAAATCGCCGAATTCCTTTACTGGTGAAGATGTATTGGAATTGCAAGGTCATGGTGGACAAGTGGTATTAGATTTGTTGCTAAAAAGAATCTTACAACTTGATGGTGTTCGTCTTGCGCGTCCAGGTGAATTTTCTGAACAGGCTTTTTTAAACGATAAATTAGATTTAGCCCAAGCTGAAGCCATTGCTGATTTGATTGATGCCACTTCGGAGCAAGCCGCTCGTTCGGCATTAAAATCATTACAAGGTGAATTTTCTAATAAAGTGAATCAGTTGGTGGATTCCGTCATTTATCTTCGTATTTATGTGGAAGCGTCGATTGATTTCCCCGATGAAGAAATTGACTTTTTGGCAGACGGTAAAATCGAAGCAAAATTACGAGAAATTATTAATCAACTTGATTTAGTCCGTAGCGAAGCAAAACAAGGCTCGATTTTACGTGAAGGGATGAAAGTGGTGATTGCCGGTCGTCCAAATGCAGGTAAATCCAGTTTACTGAATGCTTTAGCGGGCAGAGAAGCAGCCATTGTGACAGATATTGCAGGAACAACACGCGATGTGTTGCGTGAGCATATTCATATTGATGGCATGCCTTTACATATTATTGATACCGCAGGGCTTCGTGAAGCGACAGATGAAGTTGAACGTATCGGGATCTCGCGTGCCTGGACGGAGATTGAGCAAGCCGATCGTATTATCTTAATGTTAGACAGTAGCGATCCTGATAGCCAAAATATCGAAAAAGTGCGGTCAGAATTTTTATCAAAATTGCCAAATAATATGCCAGTGACCATTGTTCGCAATAAAGTAGATTTAAGCAGCGAGGCAGTTGGGCTAAAAGAAGAAAATGGAACAACGACCGTTTGCTTATCCGCCCAAACACATCAGGGTGTAGATTTGTTGCGTGAGCATTTAAAACAGGCGATGGGATTCCAAACAGGGATGGAAGGGGGCTTTTTAGCGCGCCGTCGACATCTTGATGCCTTAGAAAAAGCGGCTGAACATTTACAAATTGGATTAGTCCAATTAACTGAGTTTCATGCAGGTGAATTATTGGCAGAAGAACTTCGTTTAGTTCAAGCTAATCTGAGTGAAATTACGGGGCAATTTACCTCGGATGATTTACTCGGCAATATTTTTAGTTCTTTCTGTATTGGAAAATAAACTTTAGTTTATGACTTTTCATATGTTGTGGGTCATTGCTCTTGGTCTCTCGATGGATGCCTTTGCAGTTTCCATCTCTAAAGGCTTAGCAATGCGCGCTTTTCGATGGAAACAAGCATTAGCTATTGCATGTTGCTTTGGGTTATTCCAAGGCATCATGCCTGTGATAGGCTATGTTGTCGGACTGCAATTTAGTCAGATGATTCAAAATTGGGACCATTGGATTGCCTTTGTTTTGCTTGTTCTCATCGGTGTAAATATGATTCGAGAAGGACTTTGCTCGGATGATGAACCCGCTCCCTCATTGATTAGTTTAAAACACTTGCTAACACTTGGCGTGGCAACGAGTATTGATGCGTTAGCCATTGGTGTCTCTTTTGCTTTTCTTTCCGTGGACATTTTGTTGGCTGTCTTCATCATTGGTTTAACAACCTTTGTCATCTCTTTTATTGGCGTAAAGAGCGGTCATTTTTTAGGGAAAAAATTCAAAAGCAAAGCAGAGATTTTTGGCGGTTTAGTGTTATTAGTCATGGCTGTGAAAATCCTACACGAACATGGTGTTTTTTAAGTGCGAATTTTCGCCTTTTAGATTATAATCTTACGAACTTTGTCTTTTTTAAAAGGGTAATAATTGAATGTTAATTGAAAAAATGCATGGCGTCGCCCATAGCTTTATCGGGAAAGCGATCTTTGCTTTACTTCCAGTTTCATTTTTAATTGGTGGGATGTCTGGCTATTTGTATGGTGGCAACGAGAGTTTTGCTGCAAAAGTAAATGGCGAAACTATCTCTCAACAAGATTTCTTAAATCGTTATAACCAGGAGTTTGAAGCGCGAGCACAACAAGAAGGCGAGAGTTTCTTAGCGAAAACTGACTCTGTGGAATTTGTGACCGCACTTCGTCAAAATTTAATTCAACGTTTAGTGGATCAAGAATTAATCCGTCAATATGCGAAAGAATTAAAATTAGGTGTAAGTGACGACATGATCAAACGTGCGATTGTAAGCGATCCTAACTTACAATCTAACGGTAAATTTGATAACGCCCGTTATCAACAATTATTGACTCAAAATGGTTTAACATCAGATACTTATGCGGCTATTTTACGTAATGCATTAACACTTGAACAAATGCAAAACGGTTTGGCTGACAGTGAATTTGTTGTGCCGGCTCAAGTAAAAGATAGTGCACAAACCTTTTTCCAAAAACGTATTGCTCGTCTTGCAACCCTTCCATTAGCTGATGAAGTGGCAAAACAAAAGGTTACAGAAGAAGAAATTAAAGCGTATTACGATGCAAATGCGAAATCACTTGTTCAACCAGAACAGGCGAAAGTGCAATATATTCGCGTTTCAGCGAATGAATTAGGTAAATTACAACCTGTAACTGAAACACAAATTGCACAATATTATCAAGAAAATAAAGCGCAATTCATTAGTCAAAAATTAGCACACATCCAATTAGCAACTGAGAAAGAAGCGGATGCGGTTTATCAAGAACTGCAAAAAGGTGCTGATTTTGCTGAGTTAGCAAAAGCGAAATCTGTGGATAAACTTTCTGGTGCACAAGGCGGTGAATTAGGTTGGGTAAAAGACAACGAATTACCGAAAAACTTTGAAGATGCAGCATTATTATTAAATGTTGGTCAATATAGTACACCAGTTAATGTGGATGGGGCTTACCATATTATTTTAGTGCAAGATCGTAAAGAACGTACTTTAGACGAAGTAAAAGAGCAAATCGCGGATATCGTACGCAAAAACTTAGCAGGAAGTCGTTTCCAAGCGGTAGAAAAAGCGGTTCGTGCAAAAGCAGCAGAAAGCAGTGATTCTTTAGCTGCGGTAGCAGAAGCAGCAGGCGTGAAAGTGGAAGAAACAGATTATTTCGGTAAAAATAATGTCCCTGCGGCATTAAATTTCCCAAATGTGACTTCTGCCATTTTTGAATCAGATATTGCAAACGGTGGTGCAAATTCTGAGCCATTAACTGTTGGTGAAAATGAATTTGTTGTGGTACGTGTCGTGGATCATAAAGCTGAAGGTTTACAAAGCCTTGATGAAGCGAAATCAACGATTGAGCAATTCTTAAAACGTGAAAAAGCCGATAAAGTATTAGCTGAAAAAGCAGAGCAAGCGGTTAAAGCGTTATCTGCCGATCCAACCAAACTACCAGCAGGTATTAGTTTTGGTGAGCCACAAACCTTTACGTTAGTGGATAATAAAGATCCAGTGCTTTATGAAGGTGTATTTGCCATTGCAAAACCACAAGATGGCAAAGCGGCTTATCAAGTTGCTCGTAACAGCAAAGGTGATGTGGTTGTGGTTGCCCTTGAACGTGTAGAAGAACCTACTTTAAATGAGCAAGAATTAGCGAAATTTAGCACTCAACTTGTTCGTGCGCGTCAAGGTGAATTGCAAGGACAGTTAATGCAAGCATTGCGTGAAAAAGCACAAATCGAGATTAATACCAGCTTTATTAATCAAGATGATTCAGAAGAAGGTGCGGCTCACTAAGCCGATTGAAATGTCATTCATCATCAATTTCTGATGGAAAATAAAAGCAAAGTGCGGTAAATTTTGACCGCACTTTTTTATATAAAACAAGGAGAAGACTATGGCTCAAGAAACCATTTTCAGCAAAATTATTCGCAAAGAAATTCCTGCCAATATTGTTTATCAAGATGAATTAGTGACCGCATTCCGTGATATTTCACCGCAAGCGAAAACCCATATTTTGATTATCCCAAATAAAGTCATTCCAACGGTTAATGATGTAACGGAACAAGATGAAGTTACCTTGGGTCGTTTATTTACTGTCGCGGCTAAAATTGCTAAAGAAGAAGGCATTGCCGAAGGCGGTTATCGTTTAATCGTGAATTGTAATAAACACGGTGGACAAGAAGTATTCCATATCCATATGCATCTTGTTGGTGGTGAACCTTTAGGTAGAATGTTGGTGAAATAATGAAAAAGATCCTAATTACAGCAACGGTATTATTTTTAACGGCTTGTTCATCTGCACCAAATATTGTGGGAACCAATAAGCCAATTTTAAATATGGCGGCAAATTTAGCACCGGTTTTAGATGTTGATTTGTCTGATAATACGGCAGCTTTAAAAAATAAAACCACGCAACAACTCAATGTGCTTTACCATCTTTATTGGTATAACAAACAAGGTGTAACGCAAGTTTGGCCGAATCAGCAAGAAAGCCAATCAGGCAATATTTTATTGCAACCACAAGAGAAGAAAGTGTTTGAACTACCAAAACCAAGCACAGAAAGTAGCAATTATCGTCTTTACTTAACTTACAATAGTTTATGTCCACATTATTAATTGACCTTGAAGGTCATGAACTCAAACAAGAAGAAGTTGAATTACTGGAACATCCTTTAGTTGCCGGTTTGATTTTATTTACCCGCAATTTTTATGATCGTCAGCAAGTTCAAGCGCTAATTAAATCCATTCGTCAGCGAGTAAAAAAGCCTTTATTGGTCACAGTCGATCAGGAAGGTGGTCGCGTACAACGTTTCCGTGAAGGTTTCACTCAGCTCCCTGCGATGCAGGCTTTTGCGGCATTAGTTGAGGACTCAGCTCAGCAACAGCAAATAGCAAAAGAAGCGGGTTGGCAAATGGCGGCTGAAATGGTGGCGTTAGATATTGATTTGAGTTTTGCTCCGGTGTTGGATTTAGGTCACGAATGTCGTGCGATTGGTGATCGTAGTTTTGGCTGTGATGTAAAAAGTGCGGTCAATTTGGCGGCTGCTTTTATTGATGGTATGCACCAGGCGGGCATGGCAACAACAGGAAAACACTTCCCAGGACACGGTCATGTTTTAGCTGATTCTCATCTTGAAACCCCTTATGATGAGCGTGCAAAAGAAGTGATTTTTAATCATGATATTTTGCCATTCCAGCAATTAATTCAACAGAGTAAGCTTGATGCGATTATGCCGGCTCACGTCATTTATACACAATGTGATAGCCAGCCAGCAAGCGGTTCGAGTTATTGGTTAAAAGAGATTTTGCGTAAACAGTTGGGCTTCCAAGGGGCGATTTTCTCTGATGATTTAGGCATGAAAGGCGCAGGCTTTATGGGCGATTTTGTGGCTCGCAGTGAAAAAGCCTTGAAGGCTGGTTGTGACTTATTATTGCTTTGTAATGAACGTGAAGGTGTCATTCAAGTGCTTGATAATCTGAAGTTAGAGGAAACCACAGAGCATTTTGCAGCTCGCGAAGCTCGCTTGAAATCGCTCTTTAAACAAAAATCCTTTGATTGGTCAGAACTCACAAAAACTTCGCGTTGGATTGAAAATCATCAAAAACTGACCGCACTTCAACAAGAGTGGCTTGCTTCTAAATGATTGATTGCCATCATTATCAAAAAGGCGATTGCCGTTCTTGTCAATGGCTTGAAATGCCTTATGAACAGCAACTCGCCAAGAAAGAAGAGCATCTTAAACAACAACTTGCCAAATTAGATTGTGATGATTTAATTTGGCATCCGCCTTTTTATTCCTCCGAGTCTGCCTTTCGTAATAAAGCCAAAATGGTGGTAAGTGGCGCGGTGGAACGTCCCATTCTAGGTATTTTACAAGACCCTAATGATCCACAAAGTGCGGTAGATTTATGTGATTGTCCGCTTTATCCGCAACGCTTTGCTGAACTCTTTCCAATTCTAAAAAATTTCATTGGACGCGCGGGTTTAGTCCCTTATAACGTGGCTAAGCAAAAAGGTGAGCTCAAATATATTCTGCTCACAGAAAGCCAACATACAAAAAAATTGATGTTGCGTTTTGTATTGCGTTCAGAAACTAAATTGCCGTTAATTCAACGTGAATTTGCAGGGTTATTGGAAAAATTGCCACAGCTTGAAGTGGTGAGTGTGAATATCCAACCTCAGCACGCAGCGATCTTAGAAGGTGAGAAAGAAATCTTTTTGACGGACCAGCACACCTTATCAGAAAGCTTTAACGGTATTCCGCTATTTATTCGCCCTCAAGGTTTCTTCCAAACGAATCCACTGGTAGCACAAGGGCTATATGCAACGGCACAAGATTGGGTGCAAGATTTGCTGATTACTAAACTTTGGGATCTCTTTTGTGGCGTTGGAGGTTTTGGACTTCATTGCGCTAAAGCTTTACAGGATAAACATCAACAAGAAGTGGAATTGACCGGGATTGAAATTTCCCCATCTGCTATTCAAGCGGCGACTCAATCCGCTCAGGTGTTAGGGCTAAAAAATGTTAAATTCCAATCTTTGGATGCCGCTAATTTTGCGTTAGCACAAGATGCAAATAAACCCGATTTGGTGATCGTCAATCCACCTCGTCGAGGCATCGGAAAGAAACTCGCAGAATTTCTTAATGAAATGCAACCGCACTTTATTCTTTATTCCAGCTGTAACGCGATTTCCATGGGAAAAGATTTGCAGCATCTAACCAATTATAAACTTACTCAAATTCAATTATTTGATATGTTCCCGCATACAGCACATTATGAAGCACTGACATTGCTGGAACTCAATTCCTAATAAAAAAGCTAACAGAAACGTTAGCTTTTTTTATTTAGAAATTTAACCGCACTTTTATTTTGCTATAAACCAGTGCAATTAAGAAAAATAAAGCTTGTAACAAAATAATGCATGCACCAGTGGACGCATCAAAATGATAGCTAAGTAGCACGCCTAGTAGGCTTGCAGTTACAGCGCTGATGATCGCGATAACAAGCATTTTATCGAAGCGATTCGTCAGGGTTAGCGCGGTGATGCCAGGCGCAATTAGCATCGCTACAACCAAAATAACCCCAACGACTTGCATCGTACTCACAATAGTGAGCGCGAGTAATGTGAGCAAGCCATAGTGCAATAATTTAGGTGAGAGCCCTGCAACACGGGCATGGCTCGGATCAAAGCAATAAAGCAGAAAATCACGACGTTTTAAGCCAAGCAAAATAAAAATGATCAAGGCGATGATAGCCGTTTGTATCAGCTCTTGTCGGCTTACACCCAATACGTTACCGAATAAGATGTGTGTGAGATGTTGTGAGGTTTGGATTTTAGTGAACAGCACCAAACCAATGGCAAACATCCCTGAAAATACAATCCCCATCGCGGTATCTTCTTTGATACGGCTGTTTTCTTTTAAATAACCCACCCCTAAGGCACAGGCAATACCTGAGACAAATGCACCAATCACTAATGGAATACCAGCTAAAAAAGCTAAGACAATGCCAGGTAGGACAGCATGAGAAATGGCATCCCCCATCAATGACCATCCTTTCAACACCAAATAGCAAGAGAGTAGCGCACAAATCACGGCAACGACTAATGCGGTGAGTAGCGCATTTTGCATGAAGGTAAATTGAAATGGCTCAACGAAAATGGCGAACATCTCAGTCATAATCCACCGCCTTACGTCGTTTTTGACTCATTAATCCGTATTTAGGCGAGAATAGAAAAGCCAATAAAAATAACAAGGTTTGCAATGTCACGATGACACCACCTGTTGTGCCATCCAGATAATAGCTTAAATAGACACCGACGAAACCAGTGATTGCGCCTAATGCTACGGCAATTTTGATAAGAGTTTTGAACTTGTCAGTAAGTAAATAGGCAGTTGCGCCTGGTGTGATTACCATCGCAATCACTAAAATCGCCCCGACAGTTTGTAATGCCGCAACGACACAAGCACTCAAGAGTGTAAAAAAGAGAACTTTGTAAAACAGTGGCGAAAGTCCAACTGTTATTGCTTGCGTTTCATCAAAGAAAATCAGTAACAGATCCTTCCAAAAAATAAGCAATAAGACCAAGCAAATCAACATAATGATAGCTACTTGATAAATATCTTCATCGGCAATCCCGAGGATATTACCGAGAATAATATTTTGCACATTTATTGAAGTTGGATTCAGAGAAATAATCAACAATCCCAAGGCAAAGAATGTGCTGAAAATAAAGCCGATAACGGCATCTTCTTTGAGTTTAGAAATGGATTTGATCCATAAAATGGAAAGTGCGGCCAAAATTCCGGCAAAAAAAGCACCTAAAGCATAGGGGAGTGAAAAGGCATAAGCTATCGCCACACCCGGAACCACGGAATGAGAGAGCGCGTCGCCAATTAATGACCAGCCTTTCAACATTAAATAGGCAGAAAGAAAGGCACAAATGCCACCAACTGCGGCACTTATCCACATGGCTTTTTGCATATATTCATAGGAGAAAGGTTCCAGTAAATATTCAAGCATAGCTTATTCCTTGTCAGACGGAGGCAGACGACAAGATTTTACAGCCGTTGCTGGCGGATCATTTTTGGTTTCACCATAGAAGACAACGGGAC
>OGEI01000847.1_pt1 | contig 15511 bp, 10 predicted proteins | sample 1570631 | NCBI WGS metagenome assembly OGEI01 (sample SAMEA2582139, study PRJEB24529) | metagenome | biome: Human gut stool | place: China | collected 2011
TGACTGTCTGTGCTGTACCTGAGCGCAGCTTTTTCTGATTATCAAACACACCGATAAGGTACTCTGCATGATCGACCATATAATAATTTCTTTTTTTATAACTGGAAACATCCGCAGAATGTGAAATAACAATAGAATCGTTTGCGTTTTGGATCAGCTTTTTCAATCTATGTTTACTCTGATCCGGCCATTTAGAGTCATAGCCGATGAAGGGAACTACAACGATAATTTTAATATCCTCGTATCCCGTTTGTGCTCTCAATGTCAGCAGCTGTTCTCCAGCCCACATATCCACACCAAGAGCACCGCCGACAAAAAAAGTACAGACAAATTTCTCGTCATGGAGTATCCGAAACTGCTCCAGGAGACATTCTTTCAGCTTTTGGCATAGGGGATCTTCCTCATTATATCCAAAGCAAAATCTTGTTGGTCGGTGGCCGGTAATGGCGCAGGCATACTGATTCATATAAATCACCCTTGATAACTGCCGTGATTACGCATATAAAGCAAAAATAACGCAAATAATAATGCGTATAAAGGTTATATTACAAAATTATAACACAATACATACGAAGTATCAAGAATTGCTTTCTGCTATGCTAAAAGAGCAGAGAGGTGAGCGTATGGACGAAGAATTTATCCGCAATCGAATCACAGAATTACGATTGAAAAAAGGCGTTTCAGAATATCAGATGAGCATGGAGTTAGGGCAGAACAGAAGCTATATTCAGGCGATTTCTTCCGGGCGTTCTATGCCGTCTATGAAGCAGTTTCTCAACATCTGTGAGTATTTTGAAATCACGCCGCTTCAATTTTTTGATGCACAGGAGAATAACCCTCAGCTTATCAAGAAGGCTTTGGACGGAATGAGAAAGATGTCAGATGACGATCTGATTATGCTGATTGGTTTTATAAGTCGCTTAAACACAGAAAGCTAACGATAGGAGGCAGTAAGCGTCCCGTCGTTAGTTTTTTTATTTTATGCGTAGCATATTGTGGCAAGCAATGCTTGTGGCTATCCATTTCGCCACAAGCTGCTTGTTGAGGGCAGCGCCCCCAAGCCCCTTTGAACACAGAATTTCATTCTGTGGCTGCGCGTTCTGCGAACGCTTTTGACCAGGACCAGCTTACCGCTGGCCGTGGTCTTTTTCTTTTTCAACATCCTGTTCTACCTCCATTTTCAGCACTCGGTCTACATTAGCCTTTGCCGTTAAAAGCTCCCGCATTTCTTCACGGGAACGCCGGTACTCGGCATAGGTCTTTTTCTTTTCTTCCAGCAATTTCGCGTACTCCGTCTGCAACTCTTTGACCTTGGGCAGCTTCTTGACGCCCATCTCATCAAAGGCATTCTTAGCAGCCTGGTGGAGCAGAATTTCTTCCTCATGTTCCTCCCGGAATTTCTTAGAGTAGCCGGCCTTGCGGTAGTCCACATAGACCTCACGGGTCTTGGCATAATTTACGATGTGAGTACGCAAAACAGCGATCTCTGCCATACGCTTTTCAGCCTCCTTAATTTGCGCCGAAAGCTCATTGTGATGTGCCGTGGCGGCCGCAGCCTTTTCTTCCAAAACCGCATACTCCAGCAGGTTATGCTCTGATAAGTAATTCATGGTCTGCGCCATCTGCTTGAGGTTGAACACCTTGGCCCATCGAGCATAGCCAGCACCTTTTCCTGCCTGCAATTTTGCCTGAATGTCCACCAGCAGATTGACCTTCTGCGTCTCTGCCTGTGTAACTATTTTCTTTCGTGGGGTATGCGTTTTCTTCCCGGAGAGAACCGCCTGCAAATCATCTAATCCATATCCTTCGCCCAGGCTGTCCATTCGGGCGGCTTTCTCCCAGCCGGGGAGTTTCAAACGATACGATTTTCCGCGCTTTGATACTTCACAGCCGGACTCTTTTAGCAGCTTCAGCAGTTCCTCAAAATTAGCAGGACTTTGTGATAATGCGTTGTCAATCGCTACACGCAGCAGCTCTCGGTGAGAGGGCTTTGCCTGATCGCCCAGCCACTTGTTATAGCTCTTTCCGTGAGGTTTCGGATTCTCCACAATGGACAGTCCGTTTTCGACGCAGATGGTGTCACTTAACTGTCGGACTGCCTTGGTGCTGCCCCAAAAGTTTCGGAATTTCCGGTCATATTCTAAGCTGACCGATGACCAGATAATGTGATTGTGAATGTGCGACTTGTCTATGTGGGTGCAGACCACAAAGGCATGATTGCCCTTGGTGAATCGCTTGGCAAATTCCACACCCAGCCGGTTCGCTTCTTCCGGAGTGATCTCACCGGGGCGGAACGACTGGCGCACATGATAGGCAATCACATCATCCGCACCTCGCACTCGTCCGGTAGCGGCAATGTACTGCCGCTTTGCCAGAAGGAACTCCGCATCCACAGTCCGGCTGTCACACGCATAGCCGGTAATGAGTCTGCCGTCATCTGTTTTCTTTGGGTTGGCCACATAGTCGATGATGTCACTGATCGCCCGACTTTCTGTGCGGCCCTTGCCGACATGAAGCGGCATGATTCTTGTGGTTGCCATAGGTCAGACCTCCTTCCCGAAAAGAAAACGGCCTGCCATAGCAGACCGCTTTCACTATTCTATAAAACTTTCTTCATCGAAAAAATTGAACTCATCATCTTCTAAGTGTCTTGGTGGAAATCTCATTTCATATTGCTCTTGCGCCAATGCACGGACATCAGGCCGCCTATCCTTTAGTCGATTTTTCAGCCAGGACAACTGCTCTTTCGATAGCCTCCATGGAAGATTCAAAAGACGATTCAGTGTCATCAGTTCAGCCTGCGTTTCTGCTGGTAGCGAAGCACAGGATTTACAAATGTGGGATGCATGACCTTTGCCTGAAAATTTTTCGTTGGCTTTGTATTCACCACAAACTTTACAATAGTGTCCATGCTTTTTCATAAGCTGATGCCCTTCTCGCAAAGAACATATAACCTGCGAATTACTTTCATAATCACATCCCATTCCAAATCAGAAGCATAAGAAAACTTTTTACGGTATGCCTCCCAAAGTTTTTGCATAACCGAATCATTTTCCACTTCGTCAAAAACTTCTTCAGCCTGGTTAAGATACTTCTCCGATCCCCGTTTATGAGCAGTTGCCAGAAGCGCATCATGTAAAATTTTCGGGTTCAGCGTGGTTCCATGCAGCTGTTCTAAAATGTAAATATCGTAGAAATCTCTCATGCGGGTATTGGTTGTGGTTCTGGTAATAATGGTTTCCAGTTTTTCTGCCAGCACAGTTTCTAAATTATAAGCCCAAATATCAATGGAGCGATCTTCCAGCATAAGTTTGAATGAATACCGAACCTCTCTTGGAGTGATTGCATCTCCCGTAGAAATATCAATTTTCAAAGGGGTCACTACACCATCGAATGTTGTACTCATGCTGACACGAATCCCCGGATACTCTGCTTCATCCATAATCTCCGAAATACTTTTCAGCTGAAATTTAACACCATCATCAATCGGAACAGTTACGATTGATGAAATTAGATTCTCAATATCCTCCACATTAACATTAGCTCCTTTTATGGTTGCATCCAAATCCATCGTAGAGCGGGCATCCAATCCAACCATAGCCGCTACCAACATACCACCCTTCAAGATAAACTTATCACGATACTCAGAAAGAGAAATACGCTCCAAAAAACGCTCCATCATGTAGTTCCTCATTAAAATCTGAGCATCTGCGGATTTTTCTCTGGAAAGGTTTCGTATTAAATCTTTAAGCTGCCTTGCTGTTTTTATCATAAAAGTACCTCCAAATACTGTCGTAAAATTTTTTCCACCTTGAACATCCCAGCATATTGCATTAAAGCTCGCAGGTTCTTATCTTTTCTACGGGCATACGCTTTCAGTGCTCCCTGAAAGGTCTGAATTTCAATTCTGCTACGGCTTCTGAGCAAATCACAGATCGTTCGCTCCATATCATAAACCGGCACAGTATGCCCGAACGGAGTTTTCGCTGTTGTAAGTCCTACATCATGTAAGTCTGCTTTAATCGTAAAAACTTGAATGCCTTCTGCTTTCATTTTGCTTGGATTGCATCCAGTTTTGACCGTAACTGTATATTCTATTGGTTCACGGTCTGTCAGATCGTGAAAAAATAAAGCTGTTTCATGTGAAAATACTGCTTGTTCAAATCGCAAATGAAGCAGATACATGGCATCCACCCAGGAATCTTTGGACAGATAAATCCCATGTGCAACTCTATCCAAATCTCGTGAACGCACATAATCATAAAATACCGGCTTTGAAATTCCAGAGGATACGACCTGTGATGTTCGCAGCATTCCTTCTTGTGCTGTTAGCATCTGATCCAGCTGTTCAAATTGTCCCATCATGTCACTTCCTTTCGTACTAATATTATATTCAATATTAGTTCAAAAGTAAAGTCATGGATATAAAATTCCTTGTCCCAAATTTAACAGACGGTGTCTGGCATTTTATGGTTTTGCGTATTTTTATCCATAAACCAACTCCTGAATTGCAAATTTCAAACTCTGCACCTTACCCATCAGCCAGATTGCAGCCAGTGGCAGCCCCATCGGGCTAATCAAAAATGCCATGACCAGCAGAATCACACCATTCTGCGGGGAATAGGTAAGCAGCACAGCCACACCAAGCAGAGCAATCACGGTACTGAACAGGCCGAGCACCAGACCGGATATGTAGATCAGCCCCGTGCAGAGCCAGACAAAAAGTGTCAGAACCAAAATGACCGGTGCAGTTATAATCATCAAAAGCCCTTTCAAAATCTTCATGTCATTTCCTCCTTGCAGCGTTCTTGGTATCTTTTCTAATCATATTATCCGGCATGGGCAGGCAAAAGACAAGGATACCGATAAAAAGAAAAAGCGGAGAGAGGAGCAGCGAAGTAATGCCGTTCCTCCCTCCGCAAATGGAGTATCTATCCCTGTTATAAGAGTTTGGAAAGCTGGGTAATGATTTCCTCTACGCCCTCCCATAACTGTTCCTGCCGCTGGGATATATCCTCCAAGTCAGCATCATAAACCCGCCCAGTCTCATGCACTTTACGGGTCAGCTGGTTTAAGTTGTTGCTGCTTCGGCGCATCAGGGAAACAAGCTCCTTCAGCTCCGGCAGCTCCAGCTTGACTACATACCCATCCAGCGCCATTTTTCTTAGATAGGCTTCACGGTTGGAGGTTCCAAACTGAGACATTTTTTGCTCAATCACAGCAAGCTCCTCCGCTGAAACTCTAAAGTTTAATTGCATATCCCGCTTACGCTTTGCCATAGTTATCGCTCCGGCTCCCGTTTCTTCGGGGCGGCAGGCTTATGGGCAGGCAGCTCCTGTTTGAGCTTATCCCGTACTGAGGGGCGGGACGGTTGCAGTTTTTCTCCCTGAGTACGGCTACGCTGCTGTTCTTCTCGCACCAGATCAATAAAGCCATCCAGCACAGCAGGGTGGCTGTTCAGGACATAACCACAACGGACGGTTTCGGGGTTCTCGTTGGGAATGGTCTTAGCCCATTCCTTATTGCGTCGGGAGTAGCGCCCATCCCAGTCCTGAAGCTGGACGGTGTTGGCCAGAACCAAAGCCACACGCTCCATGCCATAGGTCTCGATCACACCCTTTGCCGCATCGTGACTGAGATACATTCCGTCGAAGTATTCCCGCACCGCCGCTTCAATGGACTCCTTGCATTGGAGATTTACATTGTTGGAAGCTCGGTACTGCTCCAGTTCCCTATGTTCTCTCGCATAGGCGGCAGAGTGTGGATAGACCGGTGTTGTTCGCAGTTCCTCTTTAGCTCTGCACACATCGTCGGCACGGTTCTCAATACTGTCCCGGATCACATCCATATAGCCGGTCTCCAGCTTTTCAAAATAACGGTACACATCTTCCAGCGGCGAAGGAGATTCCAAAAGCGCCTGAGCCTGGGCGTCGGTCAGCTCCAGTTCCTCCATCGCCATCACGATGTCCTCACGGATGGTGTACTCATAAGTGTGGTGCAGGATTTCTTCCGGGGGCTGGCTTTTCAGCCAGTCCCGGAACTTGTCCTGTTCGGCAGCCATCTTTTCATAAAGGGCTGTATTCAGATCGTTGGTATTCATGTTATCGCACCTCCTCATGTTGTTTTGGTTTCTTGTCAGTACTGCGGGGTTGCACTGGGCGTTTTAGATGATCCAGCACCGAAGGCCGTGTGCTTTTGGCAACAACAGCTTCATCGTGTGCCGGTCCCTTTCCGTCGATGTTGAGCAGGGTATCCAGCTCCACCAGACGGGCGTTTTTGCTTCTCAGTTCTTCTTCATAAAGGAATGGCTTTCCAACTTCCTCCTTTGCGGCAGCCTGCTGCTGATAGAGGTTATCCAGCTGGGCCTTTGCCGCCTCCAGACGCTGGGGCATCTGGGCGAGGGCATTGTCGATACGGGTAAGATTTCCGCGAGGGTCTGTACCAAGGGTTGCCCGGTGGGTCATCTGTCCTTTCAGCAGGAGCGTATATTCCTGTTTCCATGCGGAAAATTCCACGGATATGGCATAGCCCCGGTAGCTGCCGATTTGCACCGGATCGGAGGTTTTGACCTCCTTGCAGGCATCCAGAAGTGCTGCACCGGCATTCTCCTTATCGGTCAGCAGATCACCTCGGATTTCCATACCAGCAAAACCGTCCTCCGGGTGCGGGTGCGCTGCCAAAACCTCCAGGTCAGATTCAAAGCCCTTGATAAAACCTTTGTGCTTTTCAATCTCCTCCGGGAAGTATTTGAGCAGCTGGTCCTCCAGACGATATTGCTTGCTCTGGTGGTCGGCTTTCATCAGCTTCAGGCGGGATACCTCCACATCTAAATCCATACGCTCCTTGATGCGGGGATCTCCGGCGCACAGGGCTTTGATCTCGGCAAAGGAAAGCGCCGTTTCGTCCACATCATCGCAGGAACGCACTGGTGATTTAGAAGTCATGATCTGACTGATGAATTTTTGCTTATTCTCCACCGTCTGCCAGAGGTATGCGTCAAAGGTTCCTTCGGTCACATAGCGGTACACATGGACAAGAGGATTCTGGTTACCCTGGCGCTCGATACGGCCCTTGCGCTGGGCAAGGTCTCCCGGTCTCCACGGACAGTCCAGGTCATGAAGTGCCACCAGACGGTCCTGCACATTGGTGCCTGCGCCCATCTTGGCGGTGCTGCCCAAAAGGACACGCACCTGGCCGGTACGGACCTTAGAGAACAGCTCCTTTTTCCGCACTTCGGTGTTGGCTTCATGGATAAAAGCGATCTGGTCGGCAGGCATTCCCTGAGCAATGAGCTTCTGACGAATATCGTCATATACCGTAAAGACCGGTTCCTGCTCTGGCAGAGGCACAGCGCCTTCCAATGCGTGAAGCAGTGGATTATCCAGCGTTTTCGCCGCCTTGCTTGCAGGAGCTTTTGCCTGCGGTGTAGAAATGTCGCAGAACACCAGCTGGGTCAGCTTGTCAGCTTTGCCATCCCGCCAGATCTGCATGATGTTGTCCACGCACTGATTGACCTTTGTGCCAGGTTCATCCGGCAGCATCTGGTTGACGATTCTCTGGTCCAGGCCCAGCTTACGGCCATCCGAGGTAATCTTGAGCATATTGTCCTGGGACGGGTCAACGGTTCCGCTGTGTACCAGCGATGCGCGCTCCGAAAGAGCTTTGACCATTTCCTGCTGATGCTCGGTAGGCTGCGCCACGATGTTGTGGTATTCCACCTCCGGGGTAGGCAGATTCAGTTGGTCGGCGGTCTTGATGTCCGCCACTTCTTTGAACAGGTTCATCAGCTCCGGCAGATTAAAGAACTTGCTGAATCTCGTTCTTGCCCGGTAGCCGGTTCCCTCCGGTGCCAGCTCCAATGCTGTGACGGTCTCTCCAAATCGGGAAGCCCAGCAGTCGAAGTGGGTCATGTTCAGTTCTTGCAGGCGTTCATACTGAAGATAACGCTGCATGGTGTAAAGCTCGGTCATGGAATTGCTGACCGGTGTGCCGGTGGCAAAAATCACGCCACGGTTTCCGGTGATCTCATCCATATAGCGGCACTTGGCAAACATATCGGAGGATTTCTGCGCGTCCGATGTGGAAAGACCAGCCACATTCCGCATTTTTGTGTATAGAAACAGGTTTTTATAGTTGTGGGCCTCGTCCACAAACAAACGGTCCACACCCAGCTGCTCGAAGGTTACCACATCGTCTTTTCGCCCCTCGGCTTGCAGCTTTTCCAGTCTGGCTTCCAGAGACTTTCTGGTACGCTCCAGCTGCTTGACGGTAAAACGCTCGCCGCCGCTGGCCTGTACCTCTGCAATCCCCTCGGTGATCTCGTCGATCTGCTCATAGAGAAGCCGTTCCTGACGCTCCCGGCTGATGGGGATACGCTCAAACTGGCTGTGTCCCATGATGATGGCGTCGTAGTCACCCGTCGCAATACGAGCGCAGAACTTCTTTCGGTTATGGGTCTCAAAGTCCTTTTTTGTGGTGACTAAGATATTGGCGGAAGGATAGAGACGCAGAAACTCCGACGCCCACTGCTCGGTCAGATGGTTTGGAACCACAAAGAGAGATTTCTGGCACAGTCCCAGGCGTTTGGCTTCCATCGAAGCAGCTACCATCTCAAAAGTTTTGCCTGCGCCTACTTCATGTGCCAACAGGGTATTTCCTCCATACAGCACATGGGCAATGGCGCTTTTCTGGTGTTCCCGCAGGGTAATGGCCGGGTTCATGCCCCCAAAAGTGATATGGCTGCCATCATATTCGCGGGGACGGGTAGAGTTCATTTCTTCGTTGTACTGGCGCACCAAGGTCTGGCGGCGCTCCGGGTCTCTCCAGATCCAGTCCCTAAAGGCTTCCCGGATCGCCTGCTGTTTTTGAGCCGCCAGGGTGGTCTCCTTGGCGTTCAGTACGCGGCGCTCTTTTCCGTCTGCGTCCTCTATGGTGTCATAGATGCGGACATCCCGCAGGTTCAGGCTGTCCTCTAAAATCTTGTAGGCATTGGCACGGCTGGTTCCATAGGTAGTGTAAGCTGCCACATCGTTGTAGGATACAGAAGATTTCCCCTTGATCTGCCATTCAGCAGTAAAGGAGGAATAGTTGACCTCAATGCTGCGCTGGAGATAAAACGGGGTGTTGAAGGTCTCGTACATAAACTGCTGGATGTACTCCTTGTCAATCCAGGTAGCGCCCAGACGCACCTCAATTTCCGACGCATCCAGGTCTTTGGGCTGGGCGGCGGTAAGAGCTTCCACATTGACTGCAAAAGAAGGGTCCTGCTGTGCCGCCCTCTGTGCCTGACGCAGTTTGCGGCGTACATTGCCGGAAAGGTATTCATCAGCAGTCACATAATGGGGCGATCCGTCCTGTTCCAGCTGTCCCGGTACACGGAAGATCACACCTTGCAGTTCTCCCTCCAGTTCTTCTTTTGTTTTTCCGCTAAGCTGGCTCATATAGCCCATATCTACGCAGGCTTTTTCCGAGATAGACACCGCCAGTGCTTCGCTTGCCGTATCCACAGTAGCCACTGCCTGATGGGGCTTGATGGTCCGTTTGGTGAACATATCCGCCTTGCGCTCCAGCTTTCCGTCCTCGTCGATAACTTCCAGCGCACAGAGCAGGTAATAGGAAGAATCATCTGCATAGGCCAGCCGATTTGCACGGTCGTTGATGAGACCGTATCTGGCAGAAAAGCTATCATAGAGCCGGTTCAGTTCCGCCTGTTTTTGGGTAATGGTGCTGTCTGGAACCGCTGCATCCATCTGAAGGTCGATCAGTTCCTGCACACAATCACGCAGTCCCACAAGACCTTTCACGCGGGCTTCGGCGGTGGCGTTGAGGTCAGGGCGCACCATGCGGCTGTTTTCCCGGTAGTACACCTGCCCGTCTACAATGGCATAGGAATAGTTCTTCACATTTGGGTCGGCAGGAATGGAGGTGTCAATGGCTTCGCCTTCGCCAAGCTCCGGCAGCTCTGCCTCCTGATAAGTGCCATGAATGTACTTCACAGCATCATGCAGCTGGTCGGAAAGCTCCAGTCCCTCGATAGGGTTCACGGTGTAATCCATACCATGAGCGGTGCTTACCGGCTCCTGTCTGCCCAGCACCATTTCCGGGTGGTCGATAAAATACCGGTTGATGGAAAATCCATCCTCCGTTTGTCCGGTCTGCGTCCACTCTGGTGCAATGTCCAGCGGACGGTCCCGCTTTTGGAGAAAGATGATGTCTGATACAACCTCGGCACCGGCATTCTTTTTGAACGCGTCATTAGGCAGACGGATCGCTCCCAGCAGCTCAGCACGCTGGGCAAGATAACGGCGCACGGTGGAATCCTTGGCGTCCATGGTATAGCGGGAGGTCACAAAAGCTACCACACCGCCGGGACGCACCTGATCCAGTGCTTTGGCGAAAAAGTAGTTGTGAATACTAAAGTTTAACTTGTTGTAGGCTTTGTCGTTGACCTGATACTGACCAAAAGGCACATTGCCGATGGCAAGATCAAAGAAGTCTCGGCAATCAGTGGTCTCAAAACCGCCTACTGTGATGTCCGCCTTGGGATAGAGCTGCTTTGCGATGCGCCCGGAAATCGGGTCCAGCTCCACACCGTACAAACGGCTGTTTCGCATTTCTTCTGGTAGCATACCGAAGAAATTGCCCACACCGCAGGACGGCTCCAGGATGTTGCCGGTCTCAAAACCCATGCGGTCCACCGCTTCATAGATGGCCCGGATTACCGTGGGACTGGTGTAGTGCGCGTTGAGGGTAGAGCTTCTGGCGGCGGCATATTCCTCCGGGGTCAGCAGCTCTTTCAGCTGGGCATACTCTAAAGCCCATGCCGGTTTCTCCGGGTCAAACGCATCAGAGAGACCGCCCCAGCCCACATATCGAGAAAGAACCTCCTGCTGTTCGGGGCTTGCCTGCTGTCCGGCAGCTTCCAGCTCTTTCAGCAAACGAATCGCATTGACATTTGCCTGGAACTTGGCTTTTGGACCGCCTTCACCCAAATGCTCATCGGTAATGCGGAAGTTTTTTGCATTGCGGCGCAGGTTAGCCTTGTATTCCTCATAAGATGCTTCCTCGGCAGCTTTGGCATTGGGGAAGGTCTGCCACTGGCCGTTGACCTGAATGGAAACCGGGTGTTCATCCAGAACTTCCTCAAAGGTTTTCTCCGGCTCCTCAATATGCAACCGTTCCACCACCACATCATAAGGCAGATTGTTCTTATCGCCCGGATAGACGGCCATGGTCTCGGAATGGAAGGTTGGGGATTCGGTAGCCGGTTGGGGCTGTTCCTGTCCAAAACCGTCCTGCTGACGGGCATACATCCCGCGCAGCAAAGGCGCAACCTCATCCCAGCGGAAATACAGCATAGCCAGACGCTTTTCCTCTGCATCCATGACTTCCAGTTCTATGCCCTGTGCCGTGGTACGGTAATCGGCAATATCGCCGGTCTCCAGATTCAGTGTCTCGATCTCACCGGAATAGGCTCTGCTCAGCCAGTAGGCAATCTCGCTGTTGCTCCTGCCGGATTGCAGCAGCGTGGAAATCTTCTTTTTATCCGCTTCATCCATCAGTCCATTAGCCAATACATCCCGCAAGTCCTGATCTGCCTTGTCCGGGTCAGTAGGAAGAAACTCGGTATAGTAAGCATTGCGGCGGTCTGCCCGAAGCAGCTGCTCGAACTGTTCTTTGCGCTCTGCCCGGTAGATGGGATATACCATCCCGGTGGGCAGAAGCTGTACGGTGTCCTCACGCAGCTCGGTGATCTGATAGGCATCATCCTCGATATACACGGTATCGCCCACGGCATAGACCGGGGCAGCAGGGTCATAGGATGTTCTTTGCGGAGTTGGGCGGCGAACTGCATCATATTCCTCATCGGAAATAGCAACTTCGGAAGTCTGCTCTGTCTCAGCAGCTGCGATCTGCTCTACATCCGACATCACCTGTTGGATAAACGGATCATTGTCCAGTTTTTCCGGGTCTGCCACCTGGCCGTTGACAATCCCTCTTTCCTCCAGAGCTTCCCGGATGGCGATGGGGTCGATGTCGTCAAAACGGTCCTGTTCTTCTTCGGTATAGAACCGGTCCTCCTGAATGAGCTGGGCAAGCCTGCGCTGTACCTTCGGCCAGGGCAGCTGCGTTTCCTCCGGGCTGCCGGCACGGACAACAAACAGGCTGTTGCTGTTACTGCCGCCGTATTCCTGAGCCAGCCATGCGGCGGTATCTTTTTCTCTTGCATGGTCTTTCATATAGCGGACAACAGCGTGTTTACTCTCGATATTGCCGTTCCATGCACAAAGGGCAGTATCAATATCTTCCTGAGAAAGAGGGCGCAGAAGCTCATGGAGCTTTGGATAGGTCTCGTCGATCACTTCCCGGTGTAAACGCTGACGGAACTCCGGCACATCCGAATAGAGTCGGATCAGCTCCATATCCTTAGAACCAAGGACTGCACGGCGCACAGCGGCATTACCCTCGATGACAGCATTTTCACGGTCAGAATGACCGCAGGCATTGCGATATGCGGTATCCTCGGAAATGGCGGCAGTCACCACAGGCTTATACTGCTCAAACTGCTCCCCAAGGGTAGGCTTTGGTGTTTCTTCATCCATCTCCGGCTGCTGGGCTTGAATGGCATCTTCTTCGGCCAGTTCCTGTTCAGACTGGATCTTGTCATACTGTGCCTGTTCCTGTTCGGTAAGATAGCGGTCTTTCTGGACAAGTGAGGTAATGCGCTTGGCAACCTTTTCCCAGTTCAAGTGAACATCCGGGCAGTCCTGCTTTTTATAGTGCAGTCCTTTCCCATCGTGATCTTCGCCGCTGTGTGTTGCGCCGGACAGGGCATGAGAGCGTCCGCCAATGCCATACTCGTCTTTGAGGAATCTCACTTTCTCCTTATCCGTATGGTTTGCCATGAAGAACGCATAGATACGGCCTTTTCCTCCGGCGAAACTGCTGCCGCCGGTCATAGCGGCGTCGATCTCATCCTCGGTAATGAAGTGCTGAACGGTTGGCACTTGGGAAAGGTCTGAAGAAAAGGTCCTGCGTGGCAGGTCAAGGTCCTTCAGGTTCTCCCAGATTTCCCTTGGTCTGTGATAGTGAAAACGCAACAGGTCACGATCCTGCTGATAGGCAGTCCAGAAGGCGGCGTATTCTTCCTTGAGTGTCTGGCGGAAAGCCGGGTCACTCAGCTGCTCCGTCAGGCGGCGGGTCTCCTCTGGGAAACCATTGCCTTTGATCTCTGACAGGCAGGACAAATATCCGGCTTTTCTGGCGTCCTCGCTGAGATCGTGATACAGATGCCAGAGCTTTTCCGAGAGAAGGGAGCGTTCATAGCCTGCCGCTTCTGCAAGCTCCACATTGGAGGCAAACTGACCACTTTTCAAAAGCTCCCCGATACGCTCTGCGGCACTCTCCCAGGAAATGACCTGGGCAGACCTGTCATAACGGACAGACTTCCCGTGGGAAAGATGGATACCATCCTCGGCATACCATGCACTCACACTGCCAAGGCCGTTACCGCCGTGATACAGCGTTTTCAGTATCTCGGCAATCTCAGCGGTGGTTTTCTGCTTTTCAAAGGCTGCAACCACACGCTCTCTCTGACGATCTGTATTGCCTCCCAAACGCAGCACATGGTCAATATCATTTTGGGCAAAAGAAAAAGCAGAGGATGTATGCGCTACATTCTCTGCTTCATCTATGGATTGGATCTGCTCCGCTTCGGAGAGGAACAGGTTTAGGGTCAGCTGTTGATAAGCTCCGCCATCAGGATCTCCTCTGCCTGGGCTTTGCAGGTGTTCATCAGCCCCACCCACTTCATGGGATCGCTGGCTTTCAGTTGCTCGGTGGCTCCCGCTTCTTTCGCCAGCTGGGGCATCATCTGCTCCAGTCTGCTCTGGGCGATCTCGTCGATCTCCAGAAGGTGCTGGTACAGCTTCTCGCTCAGCAGCATCTGGTTGTAGAGGATGGGACGATGTTCCTTCAGGTAGTTTTTCCTCATCCTGCCGTACTTGCCCAGGGTTTTCTCCGGCTGCTGTCTCAGCTTCAGGTCGGGAATCAAATAGTCTCCGTTCTGGATATAGTTTATTGGATTGTTCATCTTGCTTGCTCCTTTCTTGGCTGGCTTCGCGCTCTGCATTTCGGACGGTGACGCCGATCTGCCGCAGCACCTGCTGGTTAATCTGACTGACCGCTGTTCCCAGCGCCCCGATAGTTGCCGGGGTATTGAAATCAAAGATCGCCATGAAATCTTCGTGGTCGAAGTAGCGTTCTGGTTCCAGTCCACAGCGGGACATCAAAGCGTAAGTGATACTGACGGTGGCTGCTGCCTTGAACTGTACTCCGATGTTAAACTCATCATATTCCTCCAAAAAGGAACCGTCAACGATATAGAAGAAGTCCTGCTGATGCTCCGTCCAGTATTCCTCAGCCAGTTTTCCGGCTACCTCCGTGAGCTGTCCGGCAAGGTCATCACCGGAAACATCATAGGTGCGCTCAAGCATGGCCTGCACGGAATCCAGATGGCGCTTCTCCAGCTGCCACAGCCAGGGAGTGCGGGAATGTTCACGGGTTCCGGTGTCGGAAATGTCAAAGACATAACGCAGGCGAGGTCTGTCCCCGGAATCGTCCACCAGAGCAATCCCTTTGGAACCGCGCCTTACATACCGGCCCATCTTTTCATTCCACAAATCGTACTCCGCACAGGCGATGGCGTCCGGTCGCTGGGCATAGATCATCAGCTGCTCATGGAACGGGTACTTGTAAAGGCGGGAAGCAGTAGTGAGAAACCCTGCCCATTCCTGCCAGCTCCCCGTGAGCTGCGTTGTCACCTTCTCCGCCATCTGTGCATATAGTTCAGCTTTGGTTGGCATGGTATTCTGTCCTCCTTTCGGTTTTTGGGTAAAAGAAAAGCAGGAAACCTAAAAGATTTCCTGCTGGGTGAAACTGTGAATATTAAATTATGGCTAACCTATTGGTTATACAAACTGCATTTTAATTGGTTTCTTGTAACTGACTGTACAGTTGACTATCAATCTTATAAATTCCCTGATAGGGCTGTTCAACATAGTATTTCCCACTGTCCTCATATGCAAAAAGTGTACTTGTTCCTGTCTCAAACTGGAAGTCAATTTTGATATAACTTTCCACTTGTGGACAGTCTTGAACACTTTCCTTTTTAGTCGGTTCAGAACTGGAAATATTGGCGATTATTTCACTTATCCAAGTTTTGTCTGAATGACTTACTGTGTTTTCCCCGACAGTTATATCAATAGATGTAATCTCGTCGGTTTGAGGTAACGTAATAGGAGCTACCTTTTTTCCACACGCAACTAAAGTCAGTACACAAGTAAGACACAAAAACAAAGAAAGAAATTTTTTCATAAGCATATTACCTCCAAATTCCGATTAGTCGTTGACTTCATTATACTTTATTCGACCGTCAAAGTATAGAGAGATTTTGTAAAACTTGTCGGCTGGGAACAGCTTGCAAAGCAAGGTGTCCCCAGATGGCAAGTCC
>OGEI01000862.1_pt1 | contig 15257 bp, 8 predicted proteins | sample 1570631 | NCBI WGS metagenome assembly OGEI01 (sample SAMEA2582139, study PRJEB24529) | metagenome | biome: Human gut stool | place: China | collected 2011
AACAGGCACGTACTGTATTAGCTACTCTTTACAATTCTCCGGAAGATAGTATTCCTGCAGTGCACAAGATACATTATACATTGGAAGATATCAACGGTATTTCTGCGAAAGGTGGTGGTAATGGTGATGTGACGATTTTCTACAGTACACGTCACATTGAAAAATCTTTTGCAGCGAATGATACGGCGAAGTTGTTTTTTGAAACACGCGGGGTGCTTTTGCATGAATTGACGCACGCATATCAGCTGGAGCCGCAGGGAATCGGCTCTTATGGAACCAATCGTGTGTTCTGGGCATTTATCGAGGGAATGGCAGATGCTGTGCGGGTTGCCAATGGAGGATTTGACGGACCGAATGCCCGTCCGAAAGGTGGAAATTATATGGACGGATACCGTACGGCGGGTTATTTCTTCGTGTGGTTACGTGACAACAAAGATCCTGAATTCCTGCGTAAGTTTAACCGGAGTACATTGGAGGTTATCCCTTGGTCGTTTGATGGAGCTATCAAGCATGTTTTAGGAGACGAATATAATATTGATGAACTGTGGCATGAATATCAAGTTGCGGTAGGTGATATACAAGCATAATAATGTAAATATGGTGAGTGTAATGGGTAAAAGAGGATTGTTTTTAGTATGGCTGTGCCTGGTGAGTATTTTGCCAGGCATGGCTCAAACCGAGAAACTGATTGATTATGTGAATCCATTTGTGGGAACAGATGGTTATGGTAATGTGTATCCGGGTGCGCAGATTCCTTTCGGAGGAATTCAGATGAGTCCGGACACGGATAGTAAATACTATGATGCGGCTTCCGGTTATAAATATAATCATTCCACCTTGTTGGGGTTCAGTCTGACTCATTTAAGCGGGACTGGTATACCTGATTTGGGAGACTTCTTGTTTATTCCCGGAACAGGAGAGATGAAACTGGATCCGGGGACACGTGAGGAGCCGGAAAAGGGATACCGTTCACGTTATTCTCATGAAAAGGAATGGGCATCACCTAATTATTATGCGGTAGAACTGTCAGATTATGGAGTAAAGGCTGAAATGACGTCAGGAGTACGTAGTGGTATGTTTCGCTTCACCTATCCTCAATCGGATAAAGCTTTTATAATGATCGATATGAACCATACTTTATGGCAATCTTGTGAATGGGCGAATCTGCGCATGGAAAATGATTCTACCATCACCGGATATAAACTGGTAAAAGGCTGGGGACCGGAACGGCATATTTATTTCACGGCTACTTTCTCTAAAAAGTTGACCGGCTTGCGCTTTATGCAGAATAAGAAACCGGTGATTTACAATACCTCCCGGTTTCGTAGCAGCTATGAAGCTTGGGGAAAGAATCTGATGGCTTGCATCTCTTTTGATACAAAAGCCGGAGAGGAAGTGATTGTAAAAACTGCTATTTCATCGGTCAGCACAAACGGGGCAAAGAACAATATGGCGGAACTTGCCGGACTCGCTTTCGATGAACTGAAAGCTAAAGGAGAAGCACTGTGGGAAAAAGAACTTGGAAAATATACCCTTACTGCTGACCGTAAAACGAAAAGAACATTCTATACGTCGGCTTATCATGCGGCTTTGCATCCGTTCATCTTTCAGGATGCAGACGGGCAGTTTCGAGGATTAGATAAAAATATAGAAAAAGCCGAAGGATTTACCAACTATACGGTATTCTCTCTTTGGGATACCTACCGGGCTTTGCATCCCTGGTTCAATCTGGTGCAGCAGGAAGTGAATGCCGATATTGCCAATTCCATGTTGGCTCATTATGATAAAAGTGTGGAGAAAATGCTGCCTGTCTGGTCGTTTTATGGAAATGAGACTTGGTGTATGATTGGTTATCATGCAGTTTCCGTATTGGCTGACATGATTGTGAAGGGAGTAAAAGGGTTCGATTACGAACGTGCGTATGAGGCTATGAAGACCACGGCGATGAATCCGAATTATGACTGTTTGCCGGAATATCGTATGATGGGATATGTGCCTTTCGATAAAGAGGCGGAATCAGTATCTAAAACATTGGAATATGCGTATGATGATTATTGCATGGCACAGGCTGCCAAGGCTTTGGGTAAAGAGGATGATTATCGTTATTTCTTGAATCGTGCACTCTCTTATCAGACTTTGATTGATCCGGAAACGAAGTATATGCGTGGCAAGGACAGTCAGGGAAACTGGCGTACACCGTTTACTCCGGTGGCTTATCAGGGTCCCGGATCTGTAAATGGATGGGGGGATATTACGGAAGGCTTTACTGTACAATATACCTGGTACGTACCACAAGATGTACAAGGGTATATGAACGAAGCTGGCGAAGACTGGTTCCGCAACCGGTTGGATGAACTGTTCACAGTAGAGTTGCCGGATGACATTCCGGGAGCACATGATATTCAAGGCCGTATCGGAGCTTATTGGCATGGAAATGAACCTTGCCATCATGTAGCGTATCTTTATAATTACTTGAAAGAACCTTGGAAATGTCAGAAGTGGGTACGGACGATTGCTGAACGTTTCTATGGCGATACTCCAGATGCATTAAGTGGCAATGACGATTGTGGGCAGATGTCGGCTTGGTATATGTTCAATTGCATTGGCTTTTACCCGGTGGCTCCTTCAAGCAATATGTATAACATCGGTTCTCCTTGCGTTGAGGCAATAACAGTTCGGATGAGTAACGGAAAAGTTATTGAAATGGTAGCAGATAATTGGTCGCCGAAGAATGTGTATGTAAAGGAATTGTATGTGAATGGCAAGAAGCATGACAAATCTTATTTGAAATATGAGGATATACGTGATGGCGTGAAACTACGTTTTGTCATGAGCAGTAAACCGAATTATAAGCGTGCGGTATCGGATGAAGCGGTAGCTCCTTCTTTGTCGTTGCCCGGAAAGACAATGAAATATCAGGTAAATTTAATGAAAACGGGTATATCAAACCAGTGAAAATGACTTTTGAAGGAGTATTACCCAGTCCGTTTGATAGTACGAAGTGATGTTTTTATTACATTTGCCATTGTAAAACGATTATTAATTAAATATCTAAACCATGAGAAGATATTTCCTGTTAGTTGTGTGTTTGTGCTTGGCATCACTACTTCGTGCACAGAATAAGTTAGAGTTAATTTCTCCCAATGGAGAGCTGAAAGTGTCCTTGAATCTCTCGGATAAAATCTATTATAGTATAGATTATAACGGAGATGTATTGTTGAAAGACAATACCCTTCAGTTGACATTGAGGAATCAGGTGTTGGGAGAAAATCCCAAACTGCGCCGTCAGAAACGTACGAGTGTCGACGAGCAATTAACTCCTATTGTTCCTTTGAAATATGCGAAAGTCAATAATCGTTATAATCAATTGCTACTGACCTTTAAAGATTATTCAGTAGAATTCCGTGCTTTTGACGATGGAGTTGCTTACCGGTTTATTACCTCACAAAAAGGTGATGTTGAAGTAATGAACGAAGAGTTTGCTATCAACTTCCCGTCGGATTATCTTCTTCACTTGCAACAACCGGGAGGCTTCCATACAGCTTATGAGGAACCTTACACACATGTTCAAAGTAATGCGTGGAAGCCTGAAGAACGGATAGCTGTTTTGCCGGTATTGATTGACACACAAAAAGACTATAAAATATTAATCAGCGAGTCGGATCTGGCTGATTATCCATGTATGTTTCTCAAAGGAACGGGTACGAACGGAGCAATCTCTGTTTTTCCTAAAGCTCCGCTTGCGTTTGCCGAAAACAGTGATCGTAGCGTGAAGATTACTCAAGAAGCTGATTACATTGCTAAAACAAAAGGTACGAGAAATTATCCTTGGCGTTACTTTGTGATAAGTAAAAATGATAAGCAGTTGATTGAGAATACAATGACTTATAAACTGGCTGAAAAGAATCAACTTCAGGATATTTCATGGATTAAGCCGGGACAGGTGAGCTGGGAATGGTGGAATGACGCTTCTCCTTACGGACCGGATGTGAATTTTGTTTCCGGTTATAACTTGGATACTTATAAGTATTACATTGATTTTGCTTCTAAATTTGGTATTCCATATATCATTATGGATGAAGGCTGGGCTAAAAGTACACGTGATCCTTATACGCCTAATCCCAAAGTAGACTTGCACGAGTTGATTCGTTATGGCAAAGAAAAAAATGTAGGGATTGTGCTTTGGTTGACATGGTTGACGGTAGAAAACAATTTTGATCTCTTCAAGACTTTCAATGAATGGGGAGTAAAAGGACTTAAGATTGATTTCATGGACAGAAGCGATCAGTGGATGGTCAACTTTTACGAACGGGTAGCCCGGGAAGCAGCCAAACATCATTTGTTTGTCGATTTTCATGGCTCTTTCAAACCTGCCGGACTGGAATATAAATATCCGAATGTATTGTCTTACGAAGGAGTGCGTGGCATGGAACAAATGGGCGGTTGTTATCCGGATAATAGTCTGTATTTACCATTTATGCGTAATGCTGTCGGTCCGATGGATTATACTCCCGGAGCGATGATTAGTATGCAGCCTAATGTGTATCGCTCGGAACGTCCCAATGCTGCAAGTATCGGAACACGCGCTTATCAGTTGGCACTCTTTGTGGTTTTTGAAAGTGGTCTGCAGATGTTGGCGGATAATCCTACTCTTTATTATCGTAATGAAGATTGTACCCGTTTCATTACACAAGTTCCCGTAACGTGGGACGAGACTGTGGCACTGGAAGTTAAAGCGGGTGAATATGTCATTGTAGCAAAACGGAAAGGCGATAAGTGGTTTATAGGAGGAATGACTAACAATGGTAAAAAGGAACGTGAGTTTACCATAAAGTTAGATTTCTTGAATAAAGATCGCTCTTATCAAATGACATCTTTTGAGGATGGTATCAACGCAGGACGTCAGGCGATGGATTATCGTTGCAAGTCATCCCAGGTGAAAGCCGGGGAGCAGCTAACTATAAAGATGGTTAGAAATGGCGGCTTTGCAGCTGTCATTGAATGATGGCACATATTCTAACTTTCCATACGTAAAAATGGAAATCCTCTTTCAATCTATCACCATCCTTCTGAAACGCATTGTTCATCGAGCTTTCAGGGTGGTGATAGATTGTTCTCCACCTATCACCTAATCATTCATCTATCACCGTTTGAAATGAACATGCCTGCATATAAATATAAGCTTGTATGTAAATAGAAGTTTCAACAGGGGATACCTTTGGTTTCAAGGCGGGAAACTTTAGTTTCCATTAGGGGAAACTGCAGTTTCAGAGGCTTGAAACTAAAGTTTCCAAGGCTTGAAACAAAGTGTTTTGCGGCTTGAAACTGTTTGTTTCAAGCGTTGAAACCAATCGTTTCACGGCACGAAACACTTTGTTTTGCTATTTGTTTTAAGAAGGCAATGCCTCGGAATCAACGCTTTCTCTTAGAGAACCACTCTTTAAACTCTGCTACTCGGGCTTTGCTGACAAGTATTTTTTCTTTGATTCCTGAATAATACAAGTTGATGGACAGGCGGCTGTTGAACCATAAGTCAATATCTTTAATAGCTTCTCGCGAAATAAGATATTGGCGGTTAGCCCGAAAGAAAAGAGAAGGATTGAGACACTCCGTAAGTTCATCTAATGTTTGAGAGAAACAGTATTCGGTTTCATCGGTTAAGACTACTTTGACCTGACAGTCCTTAATATAAAACAATTGTATCATATCTACAGAAACAGGCAATAGTTTGTCTCCTTTGGTAGGAATAAGGAAATGACTTTTATAGTTTTCCTGCTTTTGGAGTGAATGTATCAGTTTCAGTAGCTCATTCTCCTGTTGTGGAAAAGGAAACTGGTGTTTGTCAGCAGCATCTTGTAAACCTTGGAGCTTATCGAAAGCGTGTTCTATGTCTTCCTTACCGATGGGTTTTAATAAGTAGTCGATGCTGTTTACTTTAAATGCACGTAACGCATATTCATCATAGGCAGTTGTAAAGATAATCGGACAAGTAATATTGATATGATTGAATATCTCGAAGGCGGAACCATCTGCCAGATGAATATCCATGAATACTAGTTCCGGCATCGGGTGAGAACTGAACCATTCGATAGTGGAACTGATACTATCCAGTATGGTCACGATTTCTCCATTCGGTTTTATTTCATTAAGCAGTGAAGTCAGGTTTCGTACTGCTGCTTTTTCGTCTTCTATAATGACAATCTTCATGGTGATTATTGTTCTAGTTGTGATTTTTCAATCAAAGGAATACAAACTGTAAACTCTCTGTCCTCCGTTATTTGTATATCCCGTTTAAACAAGAGCCTGTATCGTTTGGCAAGGTTGGCAAGTCCGATACCGGTTCCGGAAGTTGCAGTCCATTTGGGCTGAATATCGTTGCTGATAGACAAATTGCCGTTATCGTCCGTCGTGATATGAATAGTCAACGGCTTTCGGTTGCTGATTTCGTTGTGCTTTACTGCATTCTCAATCAACACTTGCACCGCCATTGGAGGGAGGAGATATTCTTCGTAGGCATTGCTTATCTGTATGTCGAATTGTAGATTGTTCTCAAAACGCATCTTTAATAGAAATATATAAGCGGAAACAAATTCCATTTCTTCCCGGAGACTGACACATTGTGACTCATTACTTTGCAAAGTATACCTTAGTACCCGGGAGAGTTCCTGAATGTAATCCTGCGCTTTATCCTGATTTTCGCGTACCAGCGAACGCAGGGTATTCAGCGAGTTGAACAGCATGTGTGGGTTCAGCTGATTCTTCAGTACTTCATACTGATTACGGAGATTCTCTGCCTGAAGCTGTTCGTTTTCAATAAGTACCAGTTGCTGCTTGAATATAAGATGAATGATGCAGCAACTACTGGTGACGAGACATGCCACAATAAAATCCCGCAATGGATGCAAATAATGATGTACCATGGCATCGATGGCCGGAATATCAAACGTTCTGTGAAGGAAAACAAAAAACTGTCCTGACAAGTTACTCAATATCCATGTCACGATAAAGGAAAGCAAAATCTTTGTCCCTGTAATTTTAATGGAAGCCTGATTGAAATGAAACAAACGGGTATTGATGGCAAAAAGTAACAATAGCGACAGAAAGGTAAACAGGATTTCGTTTGCCACATCTATAAACTTCATCCCCGGGAATAAGGAATGACTTTCGAAACGGTCGAAAAGAGATACTGATTCAGGAAAATGAATCAGTACAGCAACCGCTAAGGAGATGATGACTGTGGAAAGTATATATTTATCTTTTTTTATTGCTTTGGCTATCATACAACAAAGATAGTGGTAAATTATGAGTTACCGGTTATAAAATGTCAATGCTGTTGTCAAAGTTGGTCAATTATTGTTTCTGAATGTGTGCCGTGACATACATACCGGGGCGGAATTGCACATTTTCCTCCTTGATGGAAGCATACACCTCGAGCGAACGATTGGTTTCGTCTACTTTTTGTCCGATGGAAATCACGATGCCGTGAAAAGTTTGTGTCCCCATTCCGTTTACACGAAACTGTACCGGGCTGCCGACTTGTATGTCTGCAAGATCTTTCTCGTAAGTAGTCAGGCAAAGCATCGGGCTGCTTTTATCGATAAGTTCGCAAAGTGCTTCTCCCGGATTGATATATTTGCCGATATTCATCGCTACATTAGCGGCATAACCACTAATGGGGGCTTTGACTTCCAGTAGCGGTTGTATTCCGTTCTTAAGTAATGTCTCCGTTTGAACGCCTAAAAGAGAAAGTTGTGCAGCAGCGGCGTCCTGGCGACTCTTCATGGAGAGAAAGTCCGCTTTACTTTGCTGGAATTTCTTTTGAGAAGCTGCTTGTTCGGCAGACAGATTTTTTTGCCGTTCGTATTCAGCTAAGAGATATTCGGTTTGTGCGTGACTGTCCAGATAAGTTTGTTGCAGGGTGATGAACTCCGGATTCTCTAACGTGGCGATTACACTGTTTGCAGCCACCCATTGCCCTGGAAGCAGAGAAGCCTTTTTTACAATGCCTCCCATGGTTAAAGCAATGGTTGCCTGACGTTGAGGAGGAAGAACGATTCGTCCGTTGAACGAAACCTGATTAGGCTTTGAGGTAGCTGAAGTGATGGCATCCACTTCGGGTTGTGCGATGGTATCTGCTACCGTTTCGGCAACGGGAATTGCGGCGGATTCGTTATTTGTAGTTTGCTGGTTTCCTTTGCAAGCCGTTAGAACTAGTAAAAGGATGGGATAAACTATCTTTTTCATATCTTATGTTTTATAATAATTATTCTGGGTGATGTATGTCATTCAATGTCTCGATTTTCCACTTACTTGAAAAGTTCATATTCCAGTGCAGCAATATTGTATTGGTAGACTGTTTCAATATAGCCTCTGCGTATCTCTCTGGCGGTGGTAATCGACTGTATATATTCGGCAATGCCTGTTTCGCTCTGCTGCAATTGCAGGTTGGCTGCCTTTGTCAGTTCGTCCGCTTCTTTCAAGGCCGATGAGGTATAATATCGTAAACTCTCGTTATATCTGCGGAGGGATGCTTCCAGTTCGAGTGTCTTATTTCTTAACTCCCGGATGTTGGCATCTGCCTGTATTTGCGCTGAAGCGGCAGTTAGCCGTGCCTGCTTCACTTTGCTCTTTTGTGGCAGGAAGTAGATGGGGAAAGAAAACCCGATCATCCAGGCATTCAGATTCTTAAGTGGGAGAATGTCCTGACGTGTATACCCCACACTAATTTCAGGAAAGAAATGGCTCTGCTCTACACGGAGCATTGCTTTCGCTTCATCTGCCTGGCTTTGAAAGTAGGCAGTATGTGCTCCCGACAGGTTTCCATCCGAAATGCCGGTATAGAATAAGGATAAAGTGGAATCCACCGGAACAATGGGATCGTTGGAGTAGCAACTCCATTGGAAACGTGCCAATGCCATTTTCTCTTCTTCTTTTGCTTGGAACCAGCGGTTATGGAGATCGGCAGCTATGGTGGTCATCATATTTTTCTCTAGCAAGGTAATCTCTCCTTGTTGGTATCGTAATTCTCCGATGCGTTGCAGCTCTTCTGCCATTTTATCCTGATCTCGATACATTGAACAGAGATTAGTGGCATATTGGTAGTAGGCCCACGCCCTTTTCACTTCTGCTGTGATTTCTTTCTCTACCATCTGCCGATAATAGGTGTTCGTTTTTACCTGACGGTTGACTAACGCATTCTTGTAGAATGGCGTTAGAAGGGAGCCCAGACTTTGCTCGAAAGCCAGTTCCTTGTCTTTTTTGTTTTCTCCGTTAAGTTGACCCCAGGAATAGCTGAACGAGGTAGGCGTTGCTTCTATCACTTCTCCGCGAGTGGCTTTGGCTTGTTGAATAGCATTATTGGCTATTTTCAGGCGAGGATGATTTTGTTTGGCTATTTCTATCGCCTGTTCGAGACTGATTGTTTGTGTCTGTTGAGCGGAAACGAACGCGGGAAGAAACAAGAACAGGAGACACAATCCCCCGAAAGGCCAGCGCAGTTTGATTCCCGGACGTCTCCAGGTAGCAAATGAATTTACAATTTTGTAAAACACCGGAATGATGAGTAAAGTCAGTACGGTAGAAATAATCAAGCCACCGATGACCACTGTTGCCAACGGACGTTGTACTTCTGCGCCGGCTGAAGTGGCTATTGCCATCGGGACGAATCCCAGAGATGCAACCAGTCCTGTCAGGAATACAGGACGGAGCAAGTGTGGAGTCCCTCTTTTGATAATCTGGTTTGTAGTCATGGAATAGGTATTTTGTTTACGAAGTTTGTTGAAGTGATTTACCATCAGGATACCATTCAATACTGCCACCCCGAACAAAGCGATGAATCCTACTCCGGCCGATATGCTAAACGGAAGTCCGCGTAGCCAAAGTGCGGCGATACCACCGATGAGCGATAGGGGGACGGTTGAGAATACCATCAGGGTATAGGTGATGTTCTTGAATGCGAAGAACAGAATCAATAGAATGAGCATTAATGCTACGGGGATGACCACCAGTAAGGTATTGATGGCATTTTGCAAGTTTTCGAACTGGCCGCCGTATTCGAAGTAATATCCCGGCTTCAGTTTGATGTTCTTGTTCAATGTCTCTTGAATATTGGCGACAACTTGCTGGATGTCTGCGTCACGCACATTGACACCGATGACGATGCGCCGTTTGGTTGCATCCCGGTTGATTTGCAGTGGTCCACTGACAAGGTCGATGCTTGCTACCTCTCCAACAGGGATTTGAATTCCTTCCGAAGTGCGTACAAACAACTTATCAAGATTCAAGTCGGCCACTTTCTCCTGGTCAAGCCGGACCACGAGATCGAATCTCCGCTCGTTTTCAAAGATTACACCTGCTGACTCTCCGGCATAGGCAGTTCGGATAATGGTGTTAAGCTCTTGTATGTTGATGCCGTAACGGGCTATTTTGCCACGGTTGTATTTCACTACCAATTGAGGTAATCCCATCGTCTGCTCAACGATGACATCCGCTGCTCCCGGCATTTTTTCTACAAAGGTAGCTGCTTCTTTGGCTCTTTCATATAATTCGTGCGTGTCTTCTCCATATAATTTGATGGCAATATCTGCTTTTGCTCCCGTCATCAGCTCGTTGAAGCGAAGCTGTATCGGTTGCGAGAAGTTGAATTCGGCACGTTCGGAGAGCGGAGCAAGTGCGTCTTTCATTTTATCCACCATTTCTGCACGGCTTCCGGCACTTGTCCATTCTTTGAATGGTTTCATGATAATCATCACATCGGCATCTTCCACTGCCATCGGGTCAGTGGGAACTTCTGCCGTTCCTATTTTGGCTACAACATGTTTGATTTCAGGGAATTTATCCATTAATGCTTTTTCTGCCAAGCGGGATACTTCGATACTTTCGGTCAGCGAACTTCCTGCGGGTAGTGTCATTTGCATGGCAAAATCTCCTTCGTCCAAAGTAGGAATGAACTCTGCTCCCAGGCGGGTAAAGAGAAAAAGTGAACCGATCAGCACGGAGAAGGCTACGATGACGGTACGCCATTTGTGATGAAGACAGGCTCGCAGGGTGTGCTGGTAGATCTTGTTCAGTTTCTCGAAGAAGCGGTCGGCAAGGGTGGGTTTCACAACAATGGTATGCTTCAGAAAGAGGGAGGCCATCATAGGAACATAAGTCAGTGAAAGAATTAAGGCTCCGATAATGCAGAACACAAGTGTTTTGGCCATGGGGGTGAAGTATTTCCCTTCAATCCCGTTCAATGTAAGGATGGGGAAGAAGACGATAAGGATAATTAATACAGCAAAGGTGGCGGAACGTGCAACGCCGGAAGCTCCTTTTTCCACTTCTTTGTCCATCTCTTTGCGGGTCAGTGTGCGGCCTCGGAATTGTTTTCCGTAAATGTGGGCGAGGATACCTTTCAATATAACGATAGAGCCATCTACTACAATACCAAAGTCAATGGCACCGAGACTCATTAGATTGGCGGTGACATTGAATACACGCATCATGATAAAAGCGAAGAGCATTGCCAGCGGGATGACGGATGCGACAATCAGTCCGGCACGGAGGTTGCCGAGGAAGAGGATGAGTACAAGGAAGACGATAACCGCTCCTTCAATCAGGTTGTTGACAACCGTAGAGATGTTCCGGTTTACCAGTTCCGAACGGTTCAAGTAAGGTTCTATACTGACTCCTTCGGGTAATAGCTGCTGTATTTTTTCTACCCGTTTTTCGAGTTCTTGAGTCACTACATTTGCGTTGGCACCTTTCAGCATCATGGCAATTCCGCCGACACACTCGCCCTCACCATCCTTTGTCATGGCACCGAAACGCTTTGGAGAGCCGAAGCGGACAACTCCTACATCACTGATATGTACCGGAATCCCATTTCGGTTGGTCACTACAATCTGTTCAATATCCTTGATGCGGGTAATCATACCTTCCGACCGGATATAGTAGGCGTTCTTTATCTTCTCAATGTAGCTTCCGCCGGTATTTTGGTTGTTGCTGCTAAGTGCTTCGAACACCTCACCGATAGTGATATTCAAAGAAAAAAGGGCGTCCGGGTCGACGGCTACTTCATATTGTTTCAGGTAACCGCCGAAACTATTGATTTCTACTATACCGGGGATACCGGACAACTGACGTTTCACCATCCAATCTTGAATGGTGCGGAGTTCCATTGCGTCATATTTCTTCTCATATCCGGGAGCTACCTTCAATATATACTGGTAAATTTCTCCCAGACCGGTGGTGATGGGCATCATCTCCGGTGTTCCGAGCTCGGAGGGAATTTCGCTTGTTACGCTTTGTATTTGTTCATTTATCAACTGCCGTGCATCGAGTGTGGGGACACTTTCTTTAAAAACGACCGTTACGACCGATAGCCCGAAGCGGCTGACAGAACGGATATCTTCGACATTCATAATATTGCTCATCGCTATTTCGATAGGCATAGTGATGAGTTGTTCCACCTCTTGTGGCGCGAGTGTAGGAGATACGGTCACTATTTGTACCTGATTATTGGTAATGTCGGGCACGGCATCAATAGGTAGTGTCAGCATCGCATAGATACCTCCGATAAACAGGAAGAGAGTAGTGAGTCCTACAAATAGTTTCTTCTTGATTGAAAAACGTACAATAGCTGTAAACATGACTTTCGTTGTATTATTATTTCACGATACAAAATTACTACCTATCTTCATCCGTTATCACTAAGAATAAATGAAGCGGAAAGATTGTGGGGTGAAGTGACGGATTTGGGAATTGAAAGATGTAAAATCATAGTTCTTGTTTCACTGCTGAACAAACATTTCTTTCAGTTTACTCGTTTAATATAAAAACAAACTAAATGTATATTCAGCATGAAAACATTCGTCTTGATGATGGTAAGCCTGTTGTTTGCAATTTCTTCGGAAGCGCAAAACAAGTCTTTTTATGATTTTACAGTGAAAACTATTGATGGTAAGGACTTTTCTCTTTCTTCACTGAAAGGTAAGAAAGTGCTGGTAGTCAACGTGGCATCTAAGTGTGGGCTGACGCCCCAGTATGCTCAACTGGAGAAACTATATGAGAAATATAAAGAAAAAGACTTTGTTATTATCGGTTTTCCGGCGAATAACTTTATGGGACAAGAACCGGGTAGTAATGAGGAAATAGCCAAGTTCTGTTCTTTGAACTATGATATTACTTTTCCGATGATGGCTAAGATTTCCGTTAAAGGAAAAGATATGGCTCCTCTTTACCAATGGTTGACGGAGAAAAAACAGAATGGAAAAGAAAACGCACCGGTTCAGTGGAATTTTCAGAAGTTTATGATTGATGAGAACGGACGTTGGGCGGGAGTTGTGTCTCCGAAAGAAAGTCCGTTCTCTGAAAAGATTATTACTTGGATAGAGAAGGAATAAGAGATACTTTTTTCAGCTCTTCTTCGAAGTTGGGAGTGAAGATTCCTTTACCCAGATTTTCTTTTATTTCTTCGATCTTCCAAAATCGTCCACCGTCCAGTTCGTCGCTGGGATGGATTTCTTCCTCATAAACGGTTTTGTGGACAAAAACAAGCTCTTTTTCACGGCTGGATTCAAAAACATAACTGGTGAGAAGCTCGGGGGTGAAGTCTGTGATGCCCAATTCTTCACGGACTTCTCTCTTTAGGGCGATTTCTACGCTTTCGCCCAAATCAATATGTCCGCCCACAGCCGTATCCCATTTCCCCGGTTGAATGTCTTTCCATTCGGGGCGTTTCTGTAAGTAGATGTCTCCTTGGGCATTGAATACGTGAAGGTGAACTACCGGATGAAGCAGTTTGCTACCGCTGTGACATTCTCCGCGAGTGGCGGCTCCGGTGATATTTCCCTGTTCGTCTACGATAGGGAACATTTCCTGGTTATTATCGCTTGGCATAGTGTCTTTTATATTGCGTAAAATCTTTCGGAGAGGAGGATTTCTTATGGTATTAATAAAGAAGAATCTCCATAACTTAGGAATCGGAAATCATGCGCCAGTGCATAATCATAAATTGTGCGCCAATTCCCTTTTACAAAAGCTGAAACTAAAAGCAGCAAGGTACTTTGCGGCTGATGGAAATTAGTAACCATCGCTTTCACTATTTTATAATTGTATCCCGGTGCTATGATAATCTGTGTACTGGTGTGAAGGGTTTCCAAACCATTCCTGTCGAGATATCCTAATATCTTTTGCAACGCAACAACGGGAGGAATCTGGTCGTACTTTTCATAAGGCTGCCATTGTTTGACACGTAGTTCTTCTTCCGTAGCATACGGATTTTCAGCCAATGTAACTCCAATGTGATACAGGCTTTCCAGAGTCCGTACAGAAGTAGTCCCTACTGCAATAGCACAACCGTCGTGGTCAATCAGTTTTTTGATGGTACTCCGATTGACCGATATATATTCCGTGTGCATCTCGTGACCTTCGATTTCTTCACTTTTTACAGGTTTGAATGTGCCTGCTCCTACGTGTAGAGTTAATTCTTCAAGATCGATGCCTTTCTCTTGAAGTGCATCCAATACTCGTGGAGTGAAATGTAATCCCGCCGTAGGCGCAGCTACCGAACCTTTAATCTTAGAATAAACAGTCTGATAAGTTTCCTTGTCACTTTCTTCCGTATCCCGGTTCAAGTAAGGAGGAATAGGAAGCTCTCCGAATACTTCAAGGATATCGGCAAACGTCACTTCTGGATTATCCCATGCAAAATCTACCCAATGGCTGGTTCCTTTACATTCTCCTCGGGTAGCGGTCAAGGTAATAGGGAATCCTTTGACGGTCATTTCGCGTTTCAACTGTCCGTCTTTCCATTTCTTCAGATTGCCGATCATGCAAAGCCAGGCGGCATGTGCTGTCTGTTGGAAATTCAAGACATAATCGTTTGGCTGGATCGGTTCAAGACAAAACACTTCGATCAGTGCTCCCGTCTCTTTTCGAAAATGGAGGCGCGCCTGAATGACTTTTGTATTATTGAATATCATCAGACTGCCTTGCAGCAGATATTCCGGCAAAGAAGTGAAAACATCTTCACTGATTTCTCCACGACGGTATATTAAGAGTTTGGACTGGTCGCGGGTAGGCAACGGGAATTTAGCAATACGTTCATCCGGAAGAGGATAACTGTATTCACTGATATGGATATGTCTAGGATCTTCTTTCATTGTTTTCTAAAATAAAAAGAGGTTAGAACCCATTCGGTTTCTAACCTCTTTAACCAGTCGGGGTGACTGGATTCGAACCAGCGACCACACGCCCCCCAGACGCGTACTCTA
>OGEI01000867.1_pt1 | contig 15192 bp, 12 predicted proteins | sample 1570631 | NCBI WGS metagenome assembly OGEI01 (sample SAMEA2582139, study PRJEB24529) | metagenome | biome: Human gut stool | place: China | collected 2011
GACTGTCCTGAAAATTTAACAGTTTCACATGACAGCCGCTGGACTTCGGAGGCATTGTTTAATCTTTTAGATAATGCAGTAAAATATACACCGGAAGGCGGTGATATTCACGTAACGGTACAGGACTGGGAGATGTATTTGGAAATTGCCGTAACGGATACGGGAAGAGGTATTCCGGAAAGTGTCCAGGCAACTATTTTCAAACGATTTTATCGGGAAGAAGCTGTACATGATGTGGATGGGATTGGAATAGGATTATACCTGGCACGTGAGATTATCACTATGCAAGGTGGCTACATCACAGTTGAATCAGAGATGGGAAAAGGATCAACGTTCTCCATATTTCTTCCCCAACAATAACAATAGGGCGGTCTGTTTATCAGGCTGCCTTTTTAAAAATATTTTAGAAAAAAAGAATTTTGGGACATTTCTGCAACATTTGACCTTTACTATATACTCATCAACAAAGAAAGGAAGTAGTGATTATGACAATTTTACAGACAAAGGATTTAAAAAAATATTATGGCACAGAACCGAACATTACTCGTGCTTTAGATGGTGTAAATTTTTCTGTTGAGCAAGGAGAATTTGTAGCAGTGGTAGGAACTTCGGGTTCCGGAAAATCCACGTTACTTCATATGATGGGAGGCTTGGATACTCCAACATCAGGAAGTGTGGTCGTAGCAGGGAAGGAACTGGCTAAGATGAATGATGAGCAACTCACTATTTTTCGTAGGAGAAATATCGGTTTTATCTTCCAAAATTACAATTTGGTTCCGATTTTAAATGTTTATGAAAACATTGTTCTTCCAGTAGAGTTAGATGGAGATACCGTAGATCAGAAATTTATGGATGAGGTGGTTACTATGTTGGGATTGGAAGATAAGCTAAAAAGTATGCCGAATAATCTTTCCGGCGGTCAGCAGCAGAGAGTGGCGATTGCAAGAGCCTTGGTTGCTAAACCTGCAATTGTGCTGGCCGATGAACCTACAGGTAATCTTGATTCTAAAACCAGTGCGGATGTTTTGGGATTGCTTCAGAGAACCAGCAGGGAGTTTGATCAGACGTTGGTAATGATTACGCATAACAATGCTATTGCGCAGCTTGCTGACCGCATTGTGAGGATTGAAGATGGAAAAATAGTAGGATAGGGGTGATTTATATGACTTTACCTTTTGAAAATGATACAACAGAAATAATTCGTAAAATCGTTTTTGCACAATTAAAACATGATAAATTAAAAAAATATCTCTCTATTTTTGCAATTTCTCTTGCAACATTTTTAATGACAGCAGTATTATTGCTCGTTTCGGGAATCATAGAAGTGAATACAAATGGTGGAAACAGTATTACAGGTTCTTATCATGCCCTTGTTTCTGGTCTTACAAAGCAGCAGTATGAAAAATTATCTGCGGATGAACGAATAGAAAAATTAGGATTTAATGTATTAGTAAAAAGTGCTTCTTCCGATGGCTTACAACTAAATATTTCTTGTTCCAATGAAGATAGTTTAGTGTTAAATGGATTATCTGTTTCTGAGGGGAACATGCCACAGAAGAAAAATGAAATTTTAGTTGAAAAAGACTATTTGTCAAAACAGGGTATTGATGCGAAAATTGGCGATAAAATTGTTTTGCCGGGAGAAAACAATCAAGAAAGACAAGAGTTTGTTATTTCCGGTTATATAAAAACTTCTGCGAAGGGAACAGATCGTTCTTTGTACGCTGCTATTGTTTCTATGGAATATTTTCTTGATATAGATGGCTGGAATACATTGTCACCAATGGCGATGTTCCGTTTAAAATCCCAATATGCTTCTGAAAGTGAACAGATTCAAAATGAGATTACGGAAATCTGTAAAGAAGCGGGTATTTTGCAGTCGCCATCTATCAATCATGCTTATTTGGAATTGAGCCAGCCATCTGTTTTATTGGTGATAGCAGGAATTGCCGGATTAGCAATTGTTATTATGGCAGGAGTTTTGGTTATTTACTGCATATTTTATATCTCTATTATCAATTCTATTCGTGAATATGGTCAGCTTCGTACCATAGGCATGACAGAAAAACAGATTAAGAGATTAGTGTACAAAGAAGGAACTTCTTTATCTTTAATAGCAATACCGATAGGTCTTATAATGGGAACATTTTTATCTTATTTTTTGGTTCCGCAGGGATTCCAATTTAAAAATTTACTTTGGGCATATCCTATTGCTATATTGTTTTCTTATCTGACAGTACGGTTATCTATTAGAAAACCAGCAGTTATTGCAGCAAGTGTATCTCCTATAGAAGCGTATCGATATGAGACAGGTTCAAATTATGGGGATAAATATAAAGGGAAAAAGATAACTCCTATTTCATTGGCAAAAGAGCAGATTATACGAGACAAGAAAAAGAATGTTCTAACGATTACATCTTTGGTTTTAACAGGAGTATTGTTGTTTGGAACATCTTCGATACTTTCCTCTATTAACGCAAGGGATATGGCGTTGTCTGGATTTTCATTAGGACAATTTTATATTCGAATACAGGATCAGGAATTAAGAGAAAATGCTTTAGAAACTGTTGAGAGTAATAGCCCATTTACAGAAGAATCATATAACGCACTCGGTCAAGTGAGTGGTGTAAAACAAATAACAACAATTACCAATCTTCCGGTATCTAATGACTTAAATGCAAAAGAATCAAATGGGGCAATCGTTGGATTTGACGAAACTGATATGGATTTAATCGAAGAATGTAATTTAGGCAAACCTATTCCGAAATATCAAGAAATAGCATCTAAAAATCAGATTATTATTGGGCGCCCAAGTGATTTCGAAGAATATTTTGGAATACAGCCGGAAGTTGGAAATTCTATAAAATTAAAAGTGTTTGACGGCACAGAGACGAAAGAGATGGAGTTCTCAATTGCAGCCGTATTGGATGAAAATAAAATCGGAAATAATGGAGATAAAATTGATATGCTGTTACTTCCAAATGATTCTATGAAAAAAATTGTCTCATCTAATATGACATATCAGTGGGTGATTCGCGTGGACGAAAAAATGGAGCAACAGGCAGAAAAAGAGATTAAACAGATTCTGGTGACAAATCCACGATTAGCTGTTACTACATTATCTGGAGCTATTGCCCAAAATGAGAATTTCTTACAAGGAATGATTTTGGCACTTGCTGTGATTATTATATTTATCAGTTGCTTTGCAATTATGAATTTACTAAACACCATTTTTACTGGTGTAATTGTTAGACAAAAAGAATTTGCACTCATGCGTTCCGTAGGAATGACACAAAAACAGCTTACAATTATGGTATGTTGCGAAGGGCTGCTTATTGTTTCGGTTGGATTGATTTTATCTTTGATTGTTGGTGGTTTTATCGGTTATCTTCTTTGTGCTTTATTAAAAAATGGGTTGATGACGTACTTAAATTATCAGTTTCCATTTAGTGTGACATTGGTTTATTGCATGCTAGTTGTAATTTGTTCTTTGTTGGTATCAGAGATTGCATTAAGGCATCAAAAAAATATGTCTCTTATAGAACTCTTAAGGAGGTGACACATATGACACTACCTTTTGAAAATGATACAAGAACCATAATAAAACGTATTTCGAGCAGGAATATATCGGCAAATCGAAAAAGAAATATCTTTATTGTTTTGACGATTGCACTTGCCAGTGCATTACTATCTGCCATTGTCCTTTATGGATTTGGAGTGCCGCAGGAAACACAAAAACTTAATCAAAAGACAGCGCAGATCGTATATCATGCTATTTCTGAACAGCAGGGGAAGGAATTGTACAATCAAAAAGAAATTGCGTGGGTGGGAGAGTTTTTTCATGCATTTTCTGAACAGGTAAATCATTCAACCGTTAATTTTACTTACGCAAATGCAGATATGCTAAAATCGCAAAGTATGCCCTATTCAGGAGATTTGCCAACTTTGGAAGATGAAATTGTAGTGCAGGAATCCTTTTTGGATAGCTTGGGCTATTCCAATGAATTAGGACAGACAATCAACATTCCGTTTTCGGATGGCACTACCCACGATTTCAAATTAACAGGAATCTTAAATGTGAAAACTGGAGATATTGGACGCTATACCGCCATTATATCAAAAGAACTGGCAGAGCAGCAGTATGGAAATAATATAGGGATGGACTATTATATCGGCTTAAAGAACGCCCAAAATATGAGTGAAGAAGAAGCCACCAGCTATGCAAACACTCTGGCACAGCAATTAGAAATTTCCGACGAGAATGTGATTGTCCGTTCCACATATTTCAACTTAAAGGACGAAAATCGAGGAAGTGATATGCTGTTTTATTTCTTGATTGGCTTTATAACTTTCGTTGGTTCCGGTATTGTTATCTATTCGATTTTTTATATTTCAGTAGCAAGCAGTATTCGTAACTACGGGCAGCTTCGCACAATCGGAACTACAAAACGACAGATTAAAAAGATGGTTTACCGCGAAGGAAAATCACTTGCCGCGATTGCTATTCCTATTGGTTTGATTATCGGAAATGTAATCGGATACTTTTTAGTTCCTGCTGGCTGGTACTGGCTGACTGCTTTATGTGTGACGGTTGGAGTTGGACTTTTTGCTTTTATCATTGTAATGATTTCCATTCGTACACCCGTAAAAAAAGCTGCGGCTGTCTCACCGATGGAAGCATTGCGATATTCCGATTATAAAGGGAAGATGAAAGAAAGCTCCGTGCTGCACCGTAAAATAACCCCTGCTTCACTTGCTAAAATGAATCTGTCCAGACAAAAGACAAAATCCATTTTAACAATACTTTCTCTTTCGCTTGGCGGAGTGTTAGTTGTATTGATTTCAACCATGTTGGTTTCTTATGATGGTGTTGCAGAGGCACGAGGAAGGGAGTTCCCCACTGGTGAATTTAACATTCAGCTCAATGCAAATCAATCTTGGGATACTGCCGATGTTTCTTTGGCTGGATTACAGCAAAAGAATTTACTAAATTCTGATTTTGTAAATGCAGTAGAGTCTATTGATGGCGTTACAGGAACGAAACGCTGGTATTACACAGACGCAGAATATCGTGTAAATGATTATGATGATAACTGGATTTATGGATTTGCCAAAGAAGATGTTTCCGTATTGGAGGAAAACTTGATTGCCGGAACCGTTGATTACGATGAATTGGTATCAAAAAATGGCATAATTCTTATAAATGATACAGCGGAAAATCTATCGCTATCTGCACAGCTCGGTGATGATGTCGAAGTTGATTTTCTAACGAAATCAGGACAAACGATAACCCAGAGCTATACGATTATGGGAATTGTCAGCAATTTCAGTCACCCGGCGTTTAATATGTGTTTTGCTATGCCCATGGAGCTTATGAATGAAGCGTGCGGAATGGATTGTTCGGGAACTGTATCGGTAATGACTGAAACGAATAAATCTGATACGATTGAAGCTTCCTTAAATCAGCTGATAGACGGAAATAGTGATTTGGTTATGGATACCATAGAAGAAAGTATCACTTATTATAGTAGGAATCAGCAACTTACCTTTGGAGCATTATTGATAGTAGCTATTATTGTCGTGGTTTTTTCCTTCATCAACCTTGTCAATACAACAATCACAAACTTTCTGTCCAGGAGACAGGAAATTGGAATGTTACAGGCGATTGGTTTGAGTAAAAAGCAACTAATCAAAATGCTGTGTTATGAGGGGATGCTTTATTCCGTTTTTGCTACGCTTGTAACATTGGTTTTGGGGGCTGGACTGGGTTTTCTATGTGTACAGACAGTTGCGAAAACAATAAACCCATATTTCTATTATGCATTCCCATGGCTGGTTATATTGATATATTTGGCACTCCTTCTGATTGTACAGTTTATCTTGATTTCTTATACAACGGGAAATTTGAAAAAACAATCTCTCGTTGAGCAAATCAGAGCAATGGAATAAAACGAATTGGGGCAGGGAAACTTGCTCCAATTTTAATTATATTATGTTATAATGCAGTTTAGGAGGATTGTTATGAATACAGAAATTTTAATTATTGAAGATGATCCAGTGATTCGGAAAGAACTGCAAACAATACTGGAGGGAAATAAATATCATACATCTGTTATTGAGGATTTTTCTGATGTAACAGAACAGGTACGAAAAATAAACCCGCATCTGATTTTATTGGATATTAAATTGCCGCAAGAAAATGGGTTTACCATTTGTTCCGGCATCCGGAGTTTTTCACAGGCTCCTATTATCTTTGTTACCAGCTGTAATACGGATATGGATGAATTGAACAGTATTATGCTGGGTGGGGATGCTTTTATCACAAAGCCCTATCATACCGCCATTTTACTTGCAAAAATTGCTTCTTTGCTGAAACGTGCTTATCCCGATTCACAAAGCAGATATTTGACTTATCAAGGAGTTTCTTTATCTTTAGAGACTGGAACAATCGAAGCGGAAGGAAAGCAAACAGAACTTACTAAAAATGAACTGAAGATTATGTACTATCTATTTGAACATGCCGGAACCATTTGCACAAGAGCAGATCTGATTGAATATTTATGGGACAATCAGCTCTATGTAGATGATAATGCATTGAGTGTAAATATTGGACGTATCAGGGAAAAACTGTCAACGATTGGTGTTAAGGATTTTATTAAAACAAAACACCGTCAGGGGTACACATTATGAATGGAAAACAGTATTGGAAAGACAAAATCCCCATTTTGATTATCAATATCGTCTGTATGGTATTGTTATCGGTTTTTCTGTTTTTTGTAGGAAATAATGTAGACAGTATTGCAGTGATTCTTATCATCTGGACGATTGTACTGGCTGGTGTATTGGCATTTACCTATCATCAGCGAAAAAGGAGATTAAATAAATTAGTAAGGATGGCAGAAGGACTGGAAGAAAAATACTTGTTGTCAGAAATGCTGCCGGAGCCGGAACATGCCGAAGAACAGGTTTATTTTCAACTTTTCAAAATGGCTTCCAAATCTATGCTGGAACAGATTGGAACAGTAGCAAGGGAGCGGCAGGAGTACCGAGAGTATATTGAGCAGTGGGTTCATGAAATCAAAACGCCGATTACTGCAATGAAGCTGTTGTGTGAAAATCATAAAGAACCTTTTACCAGAGAACTAATGAGGGAACTGGAAAAAACCAACCGTTTTACAGAGCAGACACTTTATTATGCCCGTAGTGAATATACGGAAAAGGATTATTCTGTTCAGGAAATCCGGTTATTTGATGTGGTGCATCAGGCAATTGCAGATAATAAATATCTTTTGTTGCAGAATCAGGTTGCATTAGAGATGGAAGATAGTGAACTGACGGTTTATTCGGATGATAAATGGCTCCGGTTTATTCTGGATCAGTTGATTGTCAATGCTGTAAAATATAGCCGGGAGCATCCAGTATTGCACTTTTATACTCAGGTGCAGGGGGATCAGATTTTTCTCTTTGTAGAAGATCATGGAATAGGAATTTCTGAAAATGATCTGCCCCGTATTTTTGAAAAAGGGTTTACCGGCCAAAATGGTCGTATCCGGCAAAATGCAACCGGCATAGGGCTTTATCTTTGTAAAAGACTTTGTGATAAACTGGGAATCGGAATTGCTGCCCAGTCAGGAGAGACAGGAACGACGATGAGCCTGTCCTTTCAAATCAATCATTTTATTCATCAGGTGCAGGGCTAAGAAAAGCCCTGCATTTCTTACATTTTTGTTAGAATTTTGTTAGAAAACTTGATACAAACACAAGCAGAAATCCGTTACAATCATAATATCAAAAGACGAGGTGAGTGCTATGAAAGAAATTTTAAAGTTAGACCATATTCAAAAATTTTATGGAAATGAAGGCAATATTACAAAAGCTATTCAGGATATTGATTTTTCAGTGCAAGAAGGTGAGTTTTTAGGTATTATGGGTGCGTCAGGATCAGGAAAAACAACGATGCTGAACTGCGTTTCTAGCATAGACACGGTAAGCGCAGGTCATATTTATTTGGATGGTACAGATGTAACCGAAATTAAAGAAAAGGCGATTGCAAAGTTTCGGAGAGAGAATCTGGGATTTATTTTTCAAGATTTTAACTTGCTGGATACTTTAACCATAAGCGAGAATATTGCGCTGGCTCTGACGATTAATCATATTCCGGTCAGGGAAATAGAACCGAGAGTGGAAGAGATTGCGAAAAGTCTGAATATTGTTGATATTTTGGACAAATATCCATATCAGGTTTCCGGTGGACAGAAGCAGAGATGTGCTTGTGCCAGAGCAATTATCAATCACCCAAAACTGATCTTGGCTGATTAAACAACCGGAGCCTTGGACAGCCACTCATCTCAGATGCTTTTATCTACCATGCAGAGTATGAATGAAAACCTGGGAGCAACCATTTTGATGGTAACACATGATGCGTTTTCGGCAAGCTATGCCAATCGGATTTTATTTCTACGTGACGGTGTAATCTTTACGGAAATCTTAAAAGGAAGGGACACCCGGAAGGTATTTTTTGATAAAATCCTGAATGTTCTTACCATGATGGGAGGCGGGGTAAGTGATGTATATTAAGCTTGCAATACAAAATATGAAAAAAAGCATACGAAATTATGTGATCTATTTTGTTACGATTACTCTGACTGCTGCCATGATGTATTCCTTTCTTGCACTTGGATTTTCAAAAGAGGTTCTCTCGATGTCCGAAAATATGTCCATGCTGACATCAGGTATATTGGGAATGTCCGTTATTGTAGCATTGATTGCATCTTTTGTAATCAGCTATGCAATACGCTTTATGCTGGAAGAACGGAAAAAGGAATTCGCTACCTATGAATTACTGGGTATGGAAACCTCAAGTATTCAAAAATTATTTTTTATTGAAAATGGTGTGATTGGAATGGCTGCATTTTTTATAGGAACTTTTTGGGGAGTTGGAGTTTCAGGAATGTTAGTACAGATCATCAACCATATTTTTGAGATTCCACATACCTATCGCATTTCTTTTTCCATAAAGGCTTTTGCAACAGCGTTTATACTTTTTATGTTCATGTACGGTATCGGAATATTACGTGCAGCAAAGGTTATCCGCAAACGTAAAATTGTAGATATGCTCTATGATCATCAGAAAAACGAAAACGGAAAGAGACATTCTGTAAGATTTCATATTATGCTGATTATTTTGTCAATATTATGTATCTTTACTGGAGGATGTTTTTTGGCAAAAGGCTTATCTGTTCAAACAAACGTATTCTACGTTTGGATGATTGGCGCTGTCATTTTAACAGCAATAGGAATATACGAAATATATCGTAATTTACCAGTTTTACTGTTAAGACTTTTGAATAAAAGTAAGCGTAGAAGATATAAGGACATCAACTTATTCTATTTGGGGCAGATTGGAAGAAAAGTAGATTCTGCCGGAAAACTTATGGCAGTTATCGCAATCCTTTTAACGGTATCCCTGAGTACAATGTTTGCAGGTCTTTCTACGGGAGCAGGATATAAGGCGAATATGGAGGCTTATTATCCATACGATGCGGGTGTTGCCCTGGATGCCCCACTGACGAAAGAATGCATGCAGCCGATGATAGAATTTACGAAGCAGCAATGTGGCGTAGAAGATGAACTGATTTATTATCTTTATGCAACAGATACTTATCCGGTAGAAGCGTTAGCATTGTCTGATTATAATCATTTACGTTGTATGCTTGGATTAAAACCTGTAAGCCTGTCTGCAAATGAATTTATGGTTCATTGTGATACATGGAATTATGTAGAGAAAATTCAAAAAGCGTTAGAGCAGAAAAGCGAAATTTTATTAGCAGGAAGTGTTCTTGAAATTGCAGAAACAGCAATTTATACAGAACCGATGGAGCAATATCAAATGGCAGGTACAAGAGGATACATTCTGGTAGTGCCTGACCAAGTGACAACCCAGCTTTCCGGTGAAAAAATTCGTTTAGTTATGAAATTGGAAAATGGAGGATATCCGGAATTAAAGCATGAGTTGAAGAAGTTTTTGCATGACCAGAATGCATGGTCGCCGGAGCTTCAAGATGGAAAAAGTTTACCAGAACGGGTAACAATGGGCGTAACCGTAAAGGCATGGGGCGTTGAAAATTCTTTAACTGGATTTGCGGCAATTTCTTTTTGCGGCTTATATTTAAGCATTATTTTTATTATTTTATCTTCTACGATATTAGCTTTTGAACAACTTTCAAAAATAGACTACAATCGACGCAATTATCAGATCTTGGATAAAATGGGAGTGGCACAAAAAACAAGAAGATGCCTTATAAAAAAAGAAGTAGGGATTCTGTTTTTCATTCCAGCGATTCTTCCAATGATTATGATGATATTTTTGATTGCAGGAGCAAATCAAGTATTTGGAGAAGCAATCTTGCAGGAAAATTTGTTCTTGACATATGGAATCGTTACATTGGCAGTATTTGGCGGAATTTATTTGCTGTATTATTGGGCTACAACCTCCGTTTTTCAATATGCTGTCTTAAAAAAGGAATTTTATAAATGACAGAATTGTAAGATCAGGGAGGTGACATAGAAGTATGTATTTAAAACTGGCATTGAAAAATATGAAACAATCTACAAAAGATTATCTCATTTATATGATAACTTTGGTTTTGTCGGTAGCAATGTTTTATGGATTTTTTTCTATTGCGAGTCCTTACTACAGTAATATGCTTCCAATCAGTATTCACATGGAAATTTTAAATAAAGCTATGAGGATTGCTGTTCCGGCGGTAGGAATATTGATACTTTTTTTAGTTTCCTATGTAAACCGTTATATGCTAAAGCGAAAGCAGAAAGAGTTTGCACTTCAGACAATTATTGGTATGGAACAAAGAACAGTAGCATGGATTTTCTTTTTGGAGAACGTAATGATTGGGGCAATCGCTCTTATACTAGGAATTTTATCAGGTACCATGCTATCTCAACTCATTAATGCAGCTGTACTTAAGGCGTTTAAACAAGAATTTAAACTATATTTTATGCTATTTCCAGATACTGTATTAGGAACGGTATGTTTTTTTGGAATTATTTTTTTCATAACTGGTTTAAAAAATGTTCGCATCATACGAAAAATGAAAATTATTGACATGCTTCAGAATAGCCAGAAAGGTACACAAATTTTAAATCTTCATCAACAGTTTGGAAAGTTTAGTTGGTGTGTGGTAGCTTTATCAGTCGTGATTTTAGCAATGCTTTTTCCGATTGTATCTATAAAGAACGTAAATATTATTCCATGGATGAAAATTGGTGGGACAATCATAACTGCTTTGGGAAATTGCATGATTGTTTGTTGGTTTTTCATAGACAGAAGAAAGAAGAAAACAGGGAGTCTTCCATTACTTTGTCTTACAATTTCTTGCATGTTGAATGGAATATTCTTACTTTTGCTGAATTCTTTTTTTGAAACATTGGTGCAGAAAGGAATTGCATTACAGGCTTATGTTACTATGCCTCCATTGATAGCATTGTTTTTCATTCTCTTTGCTGTTATAAGTTTTTTTGGTAATTTAACATGGATTATAATAAAAGCAACAGAGAAAAATCGTTGTCTTCATTATAATAATTTGTTTTTTTGTCGGTCAATTGAAAAGCCGATCAGGGAATTGCGCAAAAACAATGGGAATTATTACGGTAATAATGCTAGCCGCCATTGTGTTGTTTGTATGGTTCCCGATAATGGCTGTGCGTATTCATTCTTATCAGCAGGTAATGTCCGCTTTTGATGTGCAGCTGGGAACGATGTATACAGCAGATTTAAAAAATTTTCCTACAGGAACCTTGGATTATGAGTATATAAAAAAATATCTGGAGAAAAAAGGATATCCTATTACTTTAGAAGCACAAGTTGAGCTGTTTTCTTTAGGAGAAGAAAAATTACAATCGAAAAATGAATTTCCTGTTTTAGCTGTTTCTGTATCGGATTATAACGCAATCCGAAAATTATCTAATCTCCCGGAAATTCAATTAAAGGAAGATGAATATGGAGTTGCGTGGGAGCACAAAACACAGGAAAAAACGATTCGGAATTTTGATAAAACAGAGCAAAAGATAAAAGTAGAAAATCAAATTCTTAGTAAGGCAAAAAAATCAGATTATAAAGAAAAAAAGGGAATCGGGCTTTTTACAAGCAAGACAGAAGGAGTATATATTATTCCAGACAAGTATTGTCGGAAACTACCTTTAGCAGTAACATTTTTTGCTGCAAATACAGAGAAGACCCTTCCGTATGAAACGGCAAAATTGTTTGAACAGGATATGGAAATGTATCAGAAAAATTTGAATAGATTTTCAGAAGAACAATTGTATATCCGTCTACAGACGATACAAGAAAATGAAGGCATTTCCAATATGCTGTTATTGTCACTAATAGGTTCATATAGTGCTATGGTTCTAATTGTAATGGGATTGACAATGCTGTCTATCCAACAGATGACAGATGCAGTTGAGCAAAAACAGAGATTTCAAATAATTGAAAAAATGGGGGTAGATCGAAGAACTCGGAACCGATACATTCGTCAACAGATGATGTTTTGGTTTGGCTTACCTGTTGCTGTCGCTGTAGTCGGAAGTGTGGGGACTTTGGTTTTTCTCATTTATAATTCTTATAAAGAAATTATTGCTTACCTTACAATGTCAGAGATTTTACAGATTTGTGGTGGGGTATATGTCTCATTTGCAATCATTTTATTGGGCTATTTTTCTGCAACCTACTATTTATTCAAAAGGAATCTGACATATAGAGTTTTATAATCCTCAATTTTTTCTTCTATGGTTGTAGCAGAAAGAGTGTAATAAAATACAATATTTTTTTGAAATTAGGACATTTCTGTGACATTTGTATTTTACAATATGACTATAGAAAGTAGGTGTCCTTTATGAAAAAGAATCACAAGGTTGTTGGATTGGTTATTGATGCAATTCAACAAAACGATACGCTGAGGTTTTTATCAGCAATAACAGGGTGTACAATTAAAGATTTTGATAAGATAACTTACAATGGAAGCAGAACAGTAGGAGATTATCTATCTATTCTTCCCATATTTCAAAATGATGTATTTTCGATGCAGGCAATGTTGGAACTGGCAGGTTTGGAAACAAAAGAGAATTATCGAATTGAAGAATTGACAATTGGTGAGAAGAAATTACTACTATTGATAACTCTTATTGTTGATACATCAAAACAATATCTGCTTCAAAATTTATTTCAGAATATGCAGGTGTCAGAAGTGAAATGTGCTACTGAATTGCTTATAGAAATGTCAACATATATGGATATCATTTTGATTAGCCCATCAACGTATGGATATGAAATTTGTGACAAAACGATTTACTGGCCTGATAATAACACAATAGATAATCGCGAATTCCATATCTCACGAAATAAGATCAAAGAAATGTGTATCATGCCTACCTTTATTATGAAGGAAATTATAAAGGTGATAAAAGAAAATGAAACTACAGATATTGCAATACCACTTTGGAATGTAGTTCCGGGAGAATATGAAGAATACGCATATCAGGTATTAAATTCAAATGCAGATAAGGAAAAATTTAATTATCCATATATATCGCACAGACCTTTCCGATACGGTGATGTTTATTGGATTATGGAGCATCAATTACAGGAATTGGAAATAAATGGTAGCAGGTGCTTTGAAGAAGCTCATTTTATACCAGACGAAGCAATAATTCATGTGAAGTGCAGCGAATATTTCTTCAGGTGTTGTAAAGAAGCAAAAAGGATTTTTTATGACTATGCAAAAAATCATGTGGAGGAACTGATATGCTAAATACATTGATTGGGGTGTGAAGAGAAACTTTTATGACTATGCAAAAAATGATGTGGAGGAATTATAAATATAACGAAAAACGGAAAAAAGAGGAAGTTGTTCATTGTTGAATAACTGATAGTTTCTGAATTCAGGATGAAAAAAGTGGGGATAAATATGAAAGTATTGGTTAGTGCCTGTATTATGGGATCGAACTGTAAATACAATGGGAAAAACAACGTAAATATAAGAGCTATCAATTTCTTGAAAGATAAAGAAGTTATTTCTATCTGCCCGGAAGTATTAGCAGGTATGAAAATTCCTAGACCTTGTGCAGAAATTGTGAATGGAAGAGTAGTTGATGAAACCGGAAATGACGTTAGTTTAGAATATGATAAAGCAGTATCAATCGCATTATCGAAAATTCAAAATGAAAATATTGACCTCGTTATATTGCAATCCAGAAGTCCGACTTGTGGGGTCAATCAGATATATGATGGTAGCTTTACTGGGAAACTAATTGGGGGAATGGGATTGTTTGCAAAAGAACTAAAACAAAGGGGATATAAGGTTATTGATGTCGAAGAAATATAAGTTTTCCGTTTCTTGTTGATCCAAATAACGAATTCGAATTTTTTAATTGTATAATATCATTTGGAAAGATAGAAAAATTTCATAAAGAATCATAAAAAGCAGGTTTCTGAATGGGAACTTGCTTTTTAACAATCTGATTTTATTTCTTGTGTCCTTTAAAATATAGAATTATAATGAAATGGAATCTCATTTTGGAAGGAGAAGTAATAGATGCACAATGTTTTGATAATTGATGATGATCGAGAACTTTGTCTTCTGATTAAACGCAGTGTTCTATTAGAAGATATAGAAGCAGATTTTTGTAATACAGGAAAAGCAGGATTACAAAAATTAAAAGAAAAGCAATATCAGCTTGTTATACTAGATGTAATGATGCCTGGAATGGATGGTTTTGAAACATTGGAAAAGATTAGGAAAGAGAGCAGTCTGCCTATTTTAATGTTTACCTCTAAAAATGACAGTGCTTCAAAAGTGCGGGGGTTACGGGCTGGAGCAGATGATTATTTAACAAAGCCTTTTGATATGGATGAACTGATTGCCCGTATTGTTTCTTTGATCCGCCGCTATACTCGCTTTAATCAGCAGGATGGAACAGCACAACAGAAACTCGAATTTGATGGGCTGCAAATTGACCTTGAAAATCGTTCTGTTACTACGGAAAATGGCACTTTTGAACTTCCGCCAAAGGAATTTGATCTGCTCTTGTACTGTGTAAAACATCAGGGGAAAATTTTGACAAAACAGCAGATTTATGAGGAAGTATGGGGCGAAGAATATTTCTATGATGACAGTA
>OGEI01000870.1_pt1 | contig 15147 bp, 15 predicted proteins | sample 1570631 | NCBI WGS metagenome assembly OGEI01 (sample SAMEA2582139, study PRJEB24529) | metagenome | biome: Human gut stool | place: China | collected 2011
TCTGAGCCATATTCTACCCAACCTGAAGAAGCTCACCAATGAGCATTTCTTTTGAAATCTGCATGATAAATCCTCCTTTCACCTTCGAAATCTGCCGCGGGCAATTTTCTACGATTGTTTCCGGCATAACAGGCATACTGCCCTTATGCCAGCATATCGAGAGTATAATACTTTTTTCGTTTCTTGGCAAGGTGGTTTTGCAAAATCTGCTGGTACAGCCGCATCATGCAGTTACAGTAAACGGGCACTCCATACCCGCGTACAGTAACCATCATGCATTCCTGTATGATATGGTATTTCCAGTTTAGAAAATGCCTGTCCGCATATGGTGACCATCATGAAATACTTTCAGCCGAATGACAGCCGGGTTGATTTTTGTCTGCAAAGGTAAGAATAGACTAACTCGAGTTGTGACTGTCTAACCGCATGTTTACTGGATTTTTGTTCCTCATTAGGTACATTTTTTCACAATTTTCCCCTTGAATAATTTAACCGTTTATTATAGAATGAAAGAAATAAACAAAGGAGGTATTTTGTTATGGCATATGTAATTAACGATGACTGCATCAATTGTGGTGCTTGTGCAGCTGGATGTCCTGTAGAAGCTATCTCTGAAGGCGCTTCTCATATGGAAATCAATGCTGATGTATGTGTAGACTGCGGCGCTTGTGCCGGTGTCTGTCCTGTAGGCGCTCCAAACCCACAGTAGACTACATACAACTATTCATTGAACGTGTTTCAAGACACAAAAAAAGAACCGGAAATAAAGGATATTCCTTGTTTCCGGTTCTTTTTTGATATTAAAAATATTTCTTTCATCAGTGTGGAATCTGTTCTTTTGTGAGTAAATCCGCAAAACGGGTCTGTTCCGGTATCCACGCCATTTTTACCGTACCAATCGGACCGTTTCTCTGTTTTGCAATAATAATTTCCGCAATGCCTTTAATGTCTGTATCCTTATTGTAATAATCATCACGGTATAAAAACATAACAACGTCGGCATCCTGCTCAATTGCACCCGATTCACGCAGATCCGAAAGCATCGGACGATGGTCGGGTCTTTGTTCTACCGCACGGCTGAGCTGTGAAAGCGTTACCACCGGCACATCGAGTTCTCTTGCAAGTGCCTTTAATGAACGGGAAATATCCGAAATTTCCTGCTGTCTGGAATCCGTCTTTCCGTTTCCGCTCATTAACTGTAAGTAATCGATAATTACCAGTCCGAGATTATTTTCCATTTTGTACTTTCTACACTTTGAGCGCAGCTCCGCAATCGAAATACCCGGCGTATCGTCAATAATCAGCTGCGATTTTGCAATGCTGTCGGCGCCTTCAATGAGCTTACCCCAGTCATTGGAATCCAGACGGCCTTTACGGATTTTATCCGCATCAACGGTCGATTCCAGACTGAGCATACGGTTAACAAGCTGTACATTGGACATTTCCAGACTGAATACGGCTGTTGTAATGCCCTGCTTAATCGCCACATTTTCCGCCACATTTAAGACAAATGCTGTCTTACCCATAGACGGACGCGCCGCAACCAGTACAAAATCCGACGGCTGTAAGCCTGATAAATATGTGTCCAGATCTTTAAATCCGGTCGGCACACCGGTAACTGCACCTCTGTTTTTGGCAGCTATGGAAATCTTATCCAGTGCTTCCAATACAACTTTATCAATCGGCATATATTCATGCCCGCCTTTATTTTTTACGAGTTCAAAGATACGTTTCTCCGTATCGGCAAGAATATCTTCTGTACTTTCCTTACCCTCGTAACACGCTGTTGCAATACTGTCATTGACCCGGATAATGTTTCTTAAAATCGCCTTATCCTTTACAATCGTCGCATAATGCCGGATATTGGCAGATGTCGGCACGGCAGCCAGCAGTTCCCTGATAAATTCAAGGCTGTAAACCTCAGGCGGTACATCCTTTTCCTTGAGTGCTTCCTGCAAGGTAACAATATCCACCGGTTTTGCCGCATTGTTCATATCAACCATGGCCTGGAACATAATTCCATACTGTCTGTGATAAAAGTCGTCTGCCGAAAGGATTTCGCCTGCACTGATAATCGCCTGCTTGTCCATTAACATTGAACCAATCACAGACTGCTCCGCCTCCAGACTGTTTGGCATAATTCTGGTGATTGCAATATCGTCCATTATTTACTTTCCCCTACTGAAACAGTGAGTTTTGCTGTAACATCTTTGTGAAGCTTTACAGTAATAATATGATTACCCAGTGTCTTAATCGGCTCGTCCAGCTTCATTTTCTTCTTATCAATATCAAGACCCAGCTGCTCTTTTGCAGCGGCAGCAACTTCCTTTGTAGAAATTGTACCAAATGTCTTTCCGCCTTCACCGGTCTTCATGGTCAGACATACCGGCTTTTCTTCTACCTTTACTGCCAGCTCCTTTGCTGCCTGTAATTCTTCTGCTGCTTCTTTGGCTTCTCTTGCTTTCTGCAATTTTAAATCGTTTAAATTCTTTGGTGTTGCCTCTAAACCTAACTTCTTTGGCAGTACAAAATTTCTTGCATAGCCATCATTAATCTTTACAATCTGACCTTTTTTACCCAATGACTTTACATCTTCTAATAAAATAACTTCCATTTCTATATTTCTCCTTCCGCAAGCATATTATCCAGTGTTTCTTTGATGATGTCGACCGCCTCTTTAACGGTACAGCCTGTCAGCTGTGCTCCGGCAATGCTCATATGCCCGCCGCCGCCTAATTTTTCCATGACAAGCTGGACATTGACCTCATCAATAGACCTTGCACTGATATAAATTTTTTCATTATATTCTGTAATGACAAATGAGGCTTTAATTCCCGAAATATCCAAAAGCTGGTTTGCCGCTTTTGCACCACCGATTGTCGGGCTTTCCAGTCCTTCGCCATTAAAGATTGCAATTGCAAATGCATCACGGTATACTTCCGCTCTGCTGACCGCATGTGCGACCGCCTTATACTCGTCCATATCATTGCGGAGCATTTTACGCACACGCGTCACATCCGCACCATGCCGTCTTAAAAATGCTGCCGCTTCAAATGTTCTTGGTCCTGACTTGCTATTAAAACCATCCGTATCAATATTGATACCGGCATACAATGCATCAGCTTCAAATGCCTTAATCTTAATGTTATCGTCCACATACTGAATCATTTCCGTAATCATTTCAGAAGCGGAAGAGGCATACGGGTCTACATAAGACAGCACCGCTCCCGTAATCTGGTCACTGGACTGTCTGTGATGGTCAAATACAACGATGGTTTTACATTTATCAAGCAGTTCCGGGCATTCCGTAAGCTGCGGCTTATTGACATCGACCACAATTACCACCGTTGCCGCATCCACATACTCCGGTGCTTCCTCTTTTAAAAGGAATAAATCTTCCGGATATTCGTCCTTGCCAATAAAACGTTTCATAAACGGTTTGACACTACTTGTAACCTCGTTGATGACGATATGCACATTTTTGCCGAGCTTGCGGCAGATGGTATAAATACCGATTGCCGAACCAAAGGAATCAATATCCGCCAGCTTATGTCCCATAACAAGCACATTGTCCGTTGTATCTAAAATCTGTCTTAACGCATGAGCTTTTACACGCACCTTTACACGGGTATTTTTCTCCATCTGCTGGCTCTTACCACCGTAATATAAAATCTTGTCGCCCTTTTTGACCACTGCCTGATCGCCGCCGCGTCCCAGTGCCAGATCCATTGCGGCTTTTGCCAGATCATAATTTCCCGCATAATTGTCTGCACCCGTTCCAATACCGATACTTAAAGTCAGTGTCATCTCATTGCCGATTTTTACACTTTTAATATCCTCTAAAATGCTGAATTTATCCGCCAGCAGCTTTTCTAAATATTTATACCGGAAAACTGCCAGATACTTATCCTTTTCCAGTTTCCGCACAACTGCCGCTCCGGTTGCAAAATACTTGTTGACACGCTTGTCAATCAGACCGATAAATAACGAACGGCGCACATCATCAATACTCTCTAAGGCTTCTTCATAATTGTCAATATAAATCAGCCCTGCAACAAACCGTTCGTCATTTAACTTTTGAAGATACATATTGACATCGGTTTCATCAAACATATACAGTGCAATAAACGAGTCTTTATCGTCACTTTCCACCAGTCCGACATCCTGTAACAGCATATCGGCGCTAATCCGTTTCATTTCCACACAGTAATCCCGCTCTTCATACGTAATGCGTACTTCTTTCGGCTCTTCTCCTGTCGGGAAAATGTTGGCAGTAATTTCAGGAAAAAGCGTTGATATGTTTTTCTTGAAATCTTTCTTCTTATTAATGCAGGCACACATTGCCTTATTCAGCCACATCACTCTGCCATTGGTATCTAACAGGCAGTATGGCACACTCAGCTCATATAAAAGCTGCCGCTGCACCTGTGAATAATTTGATGAAAAAGCGATAATATCGTGCATAATGCCCGGTTTTAATGCCAGCTGCATATATAAATAAATGGCAATATAAAATACCATAAATACAGACATGACTGTTGCCGCCGGAAAGTCAATAAAATATAAAACTATATTTAACACAATCAGCAGGACAGCAATATAAAACGGCAGCGCAAAAAATACCCGCAGTCTGCCAACCGGTTTAAACGCTTTGGTTCCGTCATTTTTATTAAACATCGCAACTTCTCCAATAACCCTAAAGTGATACTATTATATCATTTCTCGTATTTAAAGTAAACAAAAAAGCCATGATACCTTTCGATATCATGGCTTGTCAATCCACTAATTAATCAATGCTGTATGGCATTAATGCTACGTGTCTTGCTCTCTTAACAGCTACTGTAAGAGCTCTCTGATGCTTTGCACAGTTTCCTGTGATTCTTCTTGGAAGGATTTTTCCTCTTTCAGAAACATATTTTCTTAATTTTGCTACATCCTTGTAGTCGATTTCGTTATTCTCTTTACCACAGAATACACAAACTTTTTTTCTTCTGCGGCCGCCTCTTCTCTTCATTGGAGAGTCTGGTCTTTCGCCTCTATTGTAAGCCATGATTGCTTTCCTCCTATTTTATTCTATCAGTTTGTAATAAGCTCTAATTAAACGGCAGTTCTTCATCAATTCCATCCGGAATATTCATAAAGCCGTCTGCACTGGCTGCTCCCGGAGCCGGCATGGATGGTGCAGGTGCTGATGTCTGAGGATGGGAAGCCGCGTAATTATCGCTGGCTGACTTGCTCTCAGCAAACTCCTGTTCCTCAACTACAACCTCTGTTGTGTAGACCTTCTGGCCATCACGATTGGTGTAGCTGCCTGTCTGGATACGTCCTGAAACAACGATCTTAAGTCCCTGACGATAATACTTCTCAGCAAACTCAGCTGTACGTCCAAAGGATACACAGTTGATGAAATCTGCTGTCGCCTCACCGTCACGACGGAATCTTCTGTCTACTGCCAGTGTATATCTGGCAATTGCCAATGCGTTCTCTCCCGCGGAATATCTCACCTCAGGATCTCTTGTTAAGCGTCCCATTAAAATTACTTTGTTCATGTAAATACCTCTTCGTTTCTGCTGTGAATGGTTGAACGGATCAATTAATGGTGCCTTCTAAATCCACTCTGTATAAGATTATGCGTCTTTTCTTACGACTAAGTATCTTAATACATTGTCCATGATACGAACGTGTCTTTCAACTTCCGCTGGGCACTGTGCGTCTGCTTCAAACTGAATGAAATAGTAGAAGCCTTCATGCATTTTCTGAATTTCGTAAGCTAATTTCTTCTTACCCCATTCTTCTACTTCTGTGATAGTGCCGTTGTAGCGTGTGATGTATCCTTTTGCTTTCTCAACATCTGCAACACGTACTTCGTCTTCAACTTTTGCACTAACAACTAATGCTAACTCGTACTTGTTCATGTCTTGCTTTACCTCCTTATGGTCTGTTGGCCCTTTGCCTGTCAAAGAGCAAGGATATAAAATATATCACGAGTGTTGATTCTAACATAATTTTTTGTGTCTGTAAAGTGTTATTTTTCTTTTTTTATCAAATTTTTCGTATTTTTTTCTACCATTTTGCGCGGAACCATGATCTGATGTCCGCATCCGGTACATTTCAGTCGAAAATCTGCGCCTACTCTTAAGATTTCCCAGTCTCTGCTGCCGCAGGGATGGACTTTTTTCAGTGTAACTGTATCACCAACTTCGTATAGAAGTCCCATAATCTCGCTCCTTGTTTTTCTTTATCTTACATTTTTCTATAAATCATTTTCTAATAATGCTTATGCCACACTACATATGACCGACATTCATAATCTGCCTGAGCAGCATAAAAATTCTTCAGATATATCATCTGTTAGTCAATCGGATATTCGCAATCCGCTTTCGCTACTTGCTCATAACCAAATAACTGCTTCGCAGTTTATCAGAAGGGGCTTGTACCCCTTCTGATACAAGCAAGTCCCCACCCACTGTTTATTGCTTTTCGCAACCTCCGCAGGGGACTTACTTGATTTGGTTAAATAAATGATGATTCTTTAATCAGTTCTTATCAAGTCAGCTTCCTAATCCATTTATAGCTTCTGAATCTCAGGAACACAGGCACACATTTAAACAACTGATCCGACTGGACGGCTACAACTACCCATTCCACCGGAAGCTTCCATACAAACGCAGTCAGAAAAGACAGAGGCATTACAATTCCCCATGTTGAGATCAGATTCATATACATCTGGAATTTTGTATCTCCGCCACCCTGAATAACACCTACAGAAACCGGCATCTGATAGGACATTCCCACCATGACCACACTCATGACTATCATCAGATGGTCTGCAAGGATTGTTGCCTCTTCTGTAAGATTATACATAGACAGCAACGGTTTTCTCAAAATAAGCAAAACTATTGCCAGTATAATTCCTATGGAAATATCGATCACTGACAACGTCCGTCCAACAGCCTTCACTTCATTTCTGTCACCCTGACCAATAGACTTTCCGATCACTACAGAGGAAGCAGAAGCAATCGCTACTACTATTACTTTTAAATACTGAAAGAACGTTGTTGCTACGGAATTCGCTGCAATCGCATCCGAAGAAAGATGTCCCAGTATTGCAGTCTGCATAGGAACCGAAATTGCCCAGACCAGTCCGGAAAGAATGACAGGGGTGGATACTTTAATAAAATCCCTGCACAGTTTTCTGTTCTCAGCTGTGAATGTTCCTCTTAATAAGCCACCATCAAATACCCGGACTTTCTTATCAATCTTTGCCACATAAAACAGAACGATCAAAAACTCCAGGCTTCTGGCTGTCAGTGTTCCTATTGCAGCACCTTTAATCCCCATTTCCGGAAATCCAAAATGCCCGAAGATCAATGTATAGTTAATTCCGCCGTTTACGATCAGAGATATCACAGAAACAACAAATGAAATCTGTACTGTCTCCACACTTCTCAGCATGGAGATCAGAAGATTACTGATCAGGAATAAGACAAACGTCCATTTCAATATCTTAAGATAAGTCTGACCTTCCATAATAATATCCGGTGATGTTGTGAACAGGCCAAGCAATTGTTCCGGAAATGCCGAGCATATGACAAGGATGAGCATCGCTGCCAGCAGACTGAATATCAGTACAATTCCTGTCAGTTTCCTGATCGCATAGGTATCTTTTTTTCCCCAATACTGGGAACTCATTACGATCAGGGCATTTCCGATTGCAATGGCAAGCTGATTTACAACAAAGAAGATCTGATTCACAGTAGCTGCCCCGGAAAGTGCATTCTGATCATAGCTTCCAAGCATCATATTATCCAGCATATTCACACTGTATGCCACCAGATTCTGCAACGCCACAACCAACATTAACCTGAAAAACACCTTATAAAAATTTTTGTCCTTTGTAAAAAATGTCTCCATATTTTATAATCCCTCATTAAACAAAAAAGGTCAGAAACCTTTATCTGATTTTTGACCTCAAAGACTATACCTTATTATAACTTTTTTCCAAGCCTAGAGCGTGTTTGAAAAATGCTTTCCGCAAGATGCGCGTCATAATTTGTGGGAATGATTTTTCAAACACGCTCTAAGACTGTTCTTATACTAACACTAAAAGACAAGTCTTACAATTCTTTTTTCGGTCTTCGCAGAAATACTGAAACCAGTCAAGCTGCTGTTTACACACCACTATCCCGAGACATACAAGCTAAAATTCCATTGCCGCAGGCAAACTGGAATGAATTTTGGCTATGTTACTGAGAACGGAGTGAACAGTAACGATTAATGAACATCTACCCATGTATGAGTTTGTGCTGATTTAAGGATTGCATCTGAAATCAGTTCTATTTCATATCCATCTTCAAAATTCGGGCTTGCCTGTGTATCGTTTGCAATAGCATTGAAGAAATCATAACATTCCACAATTTTAGTTTCTGTATAACCAATACCAAGAGCAGGAATTGGCCACAGTCCATTTCCATATGGATGATTTGGTCCTGTATAGATCGTTCTGAATCCTCGACGATCGTCCGGATCACTGGCAAAGCATACCTGCAGCTCATCTCGACGTTCATAATTGAAATATAAAGAGCCTAATGTTCCGTGGATTTCAAATGTAATATAATTATTTCTTCCCCATGCATTTCTTGTTGCTTCAATGCTTCCAAAGGCTCCATTTTCACATTCGATCATAAACATACACTGATCATCTACATCTACTGCTTTTCTCGGTGTATCCTTGTTGAGACGTGCATTTCCAAGACTATCGGTAAGTCCGCTCTGAACCGGACGTTCCGGAATATAGGTTGCTGTTCTTGCATTTACCTTTTTAAAGTCTCCTACCAGAAATCTCAGCATATCTACCACATGAGTTCCTATATCACCAAGAGCTCCGCTTCCGCAAATATTCTTCTGGAATCTCCAGGACAGCGGAGATTCCGGATCAGCTGACCAATCCTGTAAATAAGTTCCTCTGAAATCAAGGATCTCACCAATAGCGCCTTCTTCAATATATTTTTTAGCCAGCTGAACAGCCGGTGTTTTTCGATAGTTGAAAGCTACTAATGTTTTAATATTATTTTCTTTTGCAGTAAGATACATTTCTCTGGCCTGATCAACAGTTAATGCCAGTGGTTTTTCACAGATAATATGTTTTCCTGCCTTTGCAGCTGCAATTGCAATTTCAGCATGAACATTATTCGGAGTGCAGATATCCACAACATCAATCTCCGGATTATTTACAACATCATGCCAATCTGTAGAATAAGATTCAAAAGCAAACTTATCTTTAGCTTCTCTGGCAATTGCTTCATTCATATCAACGATCATCTTTTTGACCGGAATGATTGGTGCCGGCCAGAAAAACATAGGCATACCAGCATATGCAATGGAATGAGCTTTAGCCATAAATCCTGCACCAATCAAACCGACATTCATTTTTTTAGGACTTGTATTATTCTGATCCATTTTTATTCTCCTTTCCGTCTGGCTGCGAAATCAACCAACGAAATTTCTTAAATATTTTGCTGACAGCTTCACTGCTTTTTTAGCATTATCAAGACTGCCTTCAAAAGCCTTATCTTCTACTTCAATTACACTGTAGCCCTGATAACCAATGTCTGTTAATGCTGATACATATTTACCCCAGTCAACATCTCCAAGGCCACATAATTTCGGTGTCATGTATTTCAAAGGATATGCCATAATACCAACATCATTTAATTTATCCTGGTATATTTTGATATCTTTGTAATGCACATGGAAAATCTTATCTTTAAACTCGTAAATTGGTTTAATGTAATCAATCTGCTGCCATACAAAATGAGAAGGATCATAATTTAAACCAAGATTGTCGTACGGAAGTACTTCAAATACTTTTCTCCAGTTTTCCGGAGAAGTCATCAGGTTCTGTCCTCCCGGCCATTCATCTGCTGTAAACCACATAGGACAGTTCTCAATAGCGATTTTAACTCCTTTTTCCTTCGCATATTCCAGGATCGGAGGCCATACTTCTTTTACAATTTCCAAGTTTTCTTCAACATTTTTGTCAGGTACTCTTCCAAGAAATGTTGTAACCATATTTACATTTAACATACTGCTGGCATCTATCAATGCATAAATGTGATCGATATACTGTTTTCTCTTTTCCAGATCCGGATCAAGTGTATTTGGATAGTATCCCAGAGATGAAATCTCTACATTTCTCTCTTTACAGTACTGGATGATTTCTTTAGCTTTTTCTTCTGTTAATGCTTCCGCATCAATATGACATACACCAGCATAGCGTCTCTTAGCCCCACCTGTATTTGGCCAGCAGGCAACTTCAAGACATTCCAACTGATTCTCTGCTGCAAAATCAACTGCTTCTTCAAATGTTGTACCTTCAAGAATTGCTGTTAAAAGTCCAAACTTCATAGTCAATTTCCTTTCATCAAATATTTACATCAACACTCTGATTTATCTCACTTGAAAGCCTGGCTGCCTCCAGAATTTTCATTTGACGTATGGTATCCTCCGTTTTCACCAGGAACTCTCCTTCTCCCTTCAATGCAGCAATAAGACTATTCCAGAAATACATAGTCGTATCGCCTTCATTTGGCAGAGGAATTTTCTCTTTATAAAGATTGTCCAGAGGTGCTAACGTCAGACTGGGCGCAACGCTTCCCCTTTTCGATAACTCTTCAACATCTACTTCTGTTTTCAGACGAACAATGCTTCCGTTTTCTCCTGTCATATCATCCAGACGCAAAGTTCCTCTGTTGCCAAGTGCAAACCATCGCGGCATTTCACATAAAGCAAATGTTGTCAAGACGATTTTTGCATATACATTATTTGAGAATGTTAAATTTAATTCCACATAATCTTCTACATCTTCTACAAGAATTGATCTCAGCCTGCATTCGATGCGAATTACCTTTTCCTCCGGAAACAACTGTAAATATTGGTCGATCAGATGTGTTCCCCAATCGTTCAATAAGCCTCCACCGGATTTTTCTCTGCCACGCCATCCGAAAAGGATTCCTCTTTCTCCATGAACACGTGACTCTATGGTATGAACATCACCGATAACATGGCTGTCGATCACTTCTTTTAACATCAGATAATCCCGGTCAAAGCGTCTCGGCTGATGTACTGTGAATTTTTTTCCTGTTTTATCAGATATAGCAATTATCTCTTCAAGTTCTTTCATATTCATGGCCACCGGTTTCTCACATAAAACGTGGAAACCGGCAGTCATTGCCTGAGTGGCATAATATGCACGTTCTTCAATTTTAGTTGCCACGATGACAAGATCCATAGTTTCTTTGAAAAATGTTTCCAGCTGTTTTTCCGAATATACATGATATCCATCAGACAGACCTTCTTCTCGTCGTCTTTGTTCTTTATCAAGAATTACAACTACTCTTGCCTGACCACTTTGAACTATCTTTTTTTTATGGAACTGGCCCATATAGCCATATCCGATTATTCCAACTCTTATCATCGCGTTTTTCCTACTTAACTACGCACATTTATTTAACTTTAACCCAGGAACCTGTTTCATTGGACTCAAGAATTGCATCACAAACTCGATCCAGTCTGTATCCAACACCAAAGTTAGTAGATGGCTGATATCCTTCCACAATTGCTTTTCCAAATTCATACATTTCAATTGCTTTTAACTCACCATATCCAATATTCATACCTGGAATGTTCCATGTTACATCACCATGTGGGTTTGCAGGACCTGTGTAGATTGTCTTAAATCCTCTTTCTCCATCCTGATCTTCCATTCCATAGCATACATTCAGCTCATTCAGACGTTCATAGCACCAGGAAATGCTTCCCTTTGTTCCATGAACCTCTAATGTAATATAGTTGTTTCTTCCCCATGCCATTCGTGTTGCTTCGCAGCTTCCGATAGTTCCATTTTCAAATTTCAGAAGTGTTGTTACCTCGTCGTCAACATCAACCGGTTTTCTCTTTGCATCCGGTCCTAATTTTACAGTACCAAGAAGGTCAACTCCGCCCTCCTGTACCGGACGTTCAGTGATATATGTTTTAACAATAGAAACAACTTCAGAAATATTTCCTGCAAGATACTGAGCAATATCCAGTGCATGTGTAGCAATATCACCAAGTGTTCCTGCTCCGGCAGTTGCTTTTTCAAATCTCCAGGATAATGGAGAAGATGGGTCTGCAGACCAGCTCTGAAGATACTGAGTTCTGATATTTGTCAGCTCGCCAAGTCTTCCGGATTCAATGATCTTTTTCGCTTCATCAATTGCAGGTACACGACGGTACTGGTAACCATTCATGGAAACTATACCTTTTTTCGCTGCCTCTGCTGCTGCTTCAGCCATTGCTTTCGCATCTTCGGTTGTGGATGCGATCGGTTTTTCACAGATTACATGTTTTCCGGCTTTTAATGCTGCAATGGAAACTGCTGCATGTTGATTATTAGGTGTACAAACACTTACAATATCGATTTCCGGATCATTGATAATATCCATCCAGTCTGTACATGCTTTTTCAAATCCATATCTTTCTTTGAAATCCTCTGCGATTTCAGGAACAATGTCGCATACTGTTTTAAATACAGGGATAAATGGTGCATCTGTAAAAAGTTTTGGCATGTTTGAAAATGCTACCATGTGTGCTTTTCCCATAAAACCAGCGCCTACTAAACCAATGTTCATTTTTTTCATGATCTGACCCTCCGTAATTATCTAAATATTTTTTAATTTTAATCACATATATCAATCGTTACTTTTATATAAATTTTATTTTATATAAATCGTTACATATAAATCGTTACTTTTATAAATCTTCTTTAATTTGATTTCTTTCTCTGCGCCAGGTTGCTAAGTGCAACTGCTGCAATGATAATAAAACCATTTACCATCTTCTGCTGTGCAGATGAGAGGTTTGCAAGAATCAAAGCATTGCTGATCATTCCCATAAGAATGGATCCTGCAAGAGCTCCAATGATAGATCCACTTCCCCCTGCCATAGATGCTCCACCGAGAACAACTGATGCGATTACTGACATTTCGTCACCATCACCAAAGGAATATCTTCCTGACTGCATACGTCCTGCATACAGAACACCTGCAAAAGCAGAAAGTGCTCCGGATAACATAAAGACATACATCTTGATTCTCTGTACTTTTATTCCTGAATACTGAGCAGCCATCTGATTTCCACCTGTTGCCAGAGTATGTTTTCCAAATGGTGTTCTGTTGAAAAGTATATAACCTAAAATGTAGAATAAAATAGTCCAAAGGATCAGAACAGAAATAGGTCCCACAAATCCTGTACCGAATATAGTATTAAATACTGTATTTGAAATCGGCTGTGCCAAAGACTGGTATTTGTATTCCAGTTTGTATGTTCCAATTTGTCAGGACATTCTTTTATCGTCAGTGACATACGGTAGAAATTTTCCTGAGAAGAAGTTGGTATATTATTTTCTTCATCTCTTTGTTTTGTCACATATACATTGACAGGATAATTATTTACATTTTCTATAACAATGTTATCCAGGTTTTTTGTACTGTTTTTAACTTTGTTCTCGTAATTAGGATAATAAAAAATGTACAGATTTTTCAGCTTTGAATCCGCTTCTGAACTGTAAAAAGTCAGATACTCGCTTTTATAGGTGCAGAAACATCCTTTTATATCTTTTTCTTCTGACTTTCCTTTACATGGACAGATATCCATGCGTTCATACTTATTTCCACCTTCCTTTACATAATTATAAGCATTCAATATATATTTAGCATCTGCCTTAATTGTCCCACCACTTTCTTCAATTTTTACATAAAGCGTTCTTCTCGTCTGCTTATAAATATCTTCCGGACTCAGTTTTTCTGCTGGTCTGGAATGTTGTGAAGTAAATTCTTCCGTCAGTTTTTGCTTTTCTTCTTCTGATGTTGCATTTTTGATATAATCGGCCAAATCTTCATCCCACAGTTTTTGTGCTGCCTGAAGCTGTCCATTCGCTATAACCTCCATTGCATTCTTATCCCAGTTTTTCCCCATGATCAAAAAGGCATTTGTTTTAGTATCCAATTTAGCAATGTTAGGTGCCAGATAATCATTTTTTCCTTCATCATTATTAGTAAGTGTTTTCTTTTTATATCCTGAACCTTCTCCGCCATTAAACTCTATCAGTGCATCAAAAGACTCATGATTACCCGGCACATTTGTAAGTTCAAAATAATACTTGGAGACATTATTGCCTGTTTTTCTGGGATTGAATTCATAGCTTTTACCCTCATCCTTGGAAATAACAGATGCTGTTACCTTTGATGTATCCTCTCCATCCAGAGTATTGTAGAGGCGCACATCGTTATAGTTACTTCCATCCTTTATGACTTCCTTTACCCCGATAGAGTTCCCTGTTTCAGTATTGATTCTGTCTCTTTCAGAATCAAGAAAAGAAAGTCTTGCCTGTCCGTTCAGAAAATTAATGGGATAATTAAATGCCAGTGAAACATCCTCAAAATCTTTGGATTTAATCTCTTCCATAATATTCTGCGCTACTGTTGTTGCCTCAAGATAAAGATTTGATTTCTTATTGATTCTCTGCGAAGTTACGAAGCTCTGAAGAAGCACTGTTGCTGTTATGGAAAAAATACTAACCGCAACAATCACCTCTAACAATGACATACCTGCATTCGATTTTTTCCTCTTTTTTCTGTCCATCCCAATGCTCCTTTCTGTGTCCGGTTATCTATAAAAACACAGTTAGAGGGGCTCTGATTTCTCTCCCCTCTAACATACTTTCCCTATTGCGCCTGTCCAGTCGTCTCAGCAGCGACTGCGTCCTGCGTGTTTGCTCCTTCCTGACTGTCTGTTGTCTGGCCGTCAGCGCCGGTGTCGGAAGCCGCCTGTTCTGTGGTTGTCTCTGCGGCTTTCTTTTTGTTCTTCTTGCTTTTTTTGCTCTTTTTGCCTGACTCTATTGTTCCGAAAATATTATCAGTTCCGTATGCTACGCTTCCTGCATTCGGTTCTGTATAAGTCTGGCCTGTTCCTGCCATGAAAAACAGGTTTACTGTAATGCTGCCCGAAAGATTTCCTGTTGAGGAATCAAAGGAGGCATTTACATTGTCAAGTGTCATCCTGCCTGTCTGGTCAGCCAGATAATCAACCATATCCTTCAGGCTGGCA
>OGEI01000876.1_pt1 | contig 15113 bp, 9 predicted proteins | sample 1570631 | NCBI WGS metagenome assembly OGEI01 (sample SAMEA2582139, study PRJEB24529) | metagenome | biome: Human gut stool | place: China | collected 2011
GAGGTTAAGCCAGCAGAATTTGAGTTTAATATCAAACAGGCTGTTAAGGCTGAAAATGATACTTTAACAGTAAAATCAGAGTCATCATATGTTGTCAATCACAAGAATGTAGGTGACAATGTAACATTAAGCGTAGCTGCTGAGACAGCAGATGCTGCAAAATATCCTCTTACTTACAAGTGGGAGAAGATTGAAAAAGACTCATACAGTGATTCATATGGCAAATATGTTGATGTTATGGGATCAGACGGAAAAGCAGTTTCAACTGCTGACTATGCTTTAAATATAGCGGATGAAAATGCATTTACAACATATCGTTGTACTGTTTCAAACGGTGCTCACAGTCAGAAAGTTACCTTTAATGTTTTAAAGAATGATAATTTCTATGCTTATGCAGCAGCAACAAAATCAGATAATAAAACATTCATTAAGAAAGCCGGCGAAAGCGTAAAGATGCAGGTCGTAAACGGCTCTGATGATGCAGCAGCTACATTCAGCTATAAGTGGTATGCTTGTAGTTCTAATCACAGGTCTTATAAGAACGAAGACGATGACGATTGGTACACTATCGGTGACGGTTATGTGCAGAAGAGACTTGCAAATACAACATCAGTTTATGAGATTTCATCTCTTACGGATGCAGATTTTGATGTAAATTATTATTATTGTGAAGTTAAGAACGAACTCACAAAAGAGACAAAGACAGTAACATTCTATGTAAAGAAATATGATACAACAGACATAACATTTACTGACCTTGACGGAGCATATGACAGTTCAGGTACATCTTGTATTGATGTTGAACTCGGCTCATCAAAAGAGTTTGGTGCAGTTGTTAAAAATCCTGAGTCAAAGAACTTTATTTACAAGTGGTCATTTGAAAAACTTCATAAAGATGATACAAAATATGAGTATGATTATGAGAGAGCACTTGACTGCACAACAGAAAAGCTTACTCTTTCAAATATCACGGAAGACAATTTAGGAAGATATACACTTCGCATTTACGAGGGAAGTGCAGCAGATGATGATACACCTGTTATCACTCACTATTTCGAGGTATCAAAGAAAGATGCAGCAGCAAAGAAGTTTACATTAAGTGCTGTCGGCAATGGACAGACAGGTTACTATCGTTCAGTAGGCGGAAATGTTACATTTGCGACAGAACTCAGTACAGAGTCAACAGACACTGTAACATATCAGTGGTATCAGGGCGGATATTATGATGATGACGATGATACATATAATAAGGGAGATGCCATATTAGGCGAGACTGGTTCTTCACTTAACCTTACAAACTTAAGAAAATCTGACTTTGGTAAATATACTTGTGTTGCTAAAGCAGGTAAATTAACAGACTTTATTACATTTAGTGTATCAGAGGCAGATGCTATCACAGTTGACTGGAACAATGATGAATTTGACATTTATGGCGGCGGTGCAAGTTACAACAAGACAGTTAAGGCTAAGATTGGAGATTCAACAAATCTTACAGCGGTTGTGACAAGTGCAACAGGTGATGCTATCTCATATCAGTGGTATGAAGAGATTTTGGAAGATACACACTATAATTTCTACGCTAAAGATAATGTAGAAAAAGGTGCATATAAGATTATGCAGGGTCAGACAACTGACACACTTGCACTTAACCAGATGACTAAAGATGCATTTAAACGCTATAAGCTTGTGATTTCAAATGGCGGATATACTGTAAATGTTTTCTTTAAACTTGTTCGTACAGACCTGCCTAAGGTAAGTGTTAAGGCTGACAAGACAAGTCTTGAAAAGGGTGAGACAGCAGTTCTTACTGCAAAGGTTACAAATCTTGGAGACAAGACAGCAACATATCAGTGGTACAAGAATGGCAAGAAGATTGATGGTGCTACGGCAGCAACATATACAACAGAAGCACTCTTTAGTGATTTAAATGAACTTAAAGATGATGAAAAATCTGTTACATACAAATGTGAAGTATCAACAGATATTGACAAGGTTTCAGATGAGGTTTACCTCAACTTTGCAGGCTGGGGAACTATAAGCCAGACTAAAGATTTTGTCATGAAAGGTGATACTGTAGACATCGGTGTAAAGATGAAAGAAGCCGGTGACTGGAAGTACACATGGTATAAGAAAGATGTAGTCAGTGATGAGTATGTAAAAGTACCAGAAGCTACATCAGCTACAATTTCTGCAATCGCAACAAGTGATGACAGCAAGAAACTTGATAATAACAGATATAAGGTAGTAGCAGAAAAAGGAAGTGATGAGACATATGTTAGTTATTATGCATATGCAGATGTAGATGTATTTAATATATCTGACATGACTACACTTCCTTCAGGAAAGGTTGCAGCATATAATAAAGATGCTGATGAAGAGACAAACTACAATCAGTACTTTGGTTATGGTATTGATGGTGCATCTAAGCTTAGAATGACATTCAGCAAAGATTCAAATCTTTATGACAGTAATGCAGCATTATATGTATTTGAGCTTGATACACAGAAGATTCATCGTTTTGACGGTTATGACCTTGCAGGACGCACATATGTATTTGATAGTGGTAAGTGTGTATTTGAACTTACAAGTGCTGGTTCAGATAAATATACATCAGCAACTGACGGCTTTACAGTTGAAAAGGCAATCAATCCTGACATTGATTACTCAACACTTTCTGTAAGCAAGAAGAGTGTAAAACTTAATGCAGGCAAGAGTGCAACAATCACATACAGAGCACTTGACAACTTTGGTGATACAACTAAGGTTACAGCTAAGACATCTAACAAGAAAGTTGCTACAGTTTCTGTTGCAGCAGGAAAGGTTACTATCAAGGCTGCAGGCAAAGCTAAGGGAGCAGCAACAGCTAAGATTACTCTTAAAAACGGAACTAAGAAAGCAACTATCAAGGTTACTATCAACAACCCTGTTAAGAAAGTAAAGGCTGCCAAGAAGAAAGCCACTGTTAAGAAGAAAAAGACAGTTAAGCTTACATTCAAGGTAACATCTTACAACAAGGCTAAGAAGACATCTGATAAGATAACTTACAAGACATCTAAGAAGAAAGTTGCTAAGATTACAAAGAAGAAAGTTTCAAGCAAGAAGATTATTGTCTCAGTTAAGGGTCTTAAGAAGGGAACTTCTAAGATTACAGTAACTATAGGCAAGAAGAAAGCTGTTGTAACAGTTAAGGTTAAATAATAACCGGATCTTAAAGCAGTGAATATTTCTTAAATAAACGCACATCTTAAGATGTGTAAAGAAAAACACCACCGGCTGGCATCTGCCAGCTGGTGGTGTTTTTTGTTATCAGGCAGATATTTGTTGTATGTTCGGTTGCCTGTTTATAATACTATTAGCTGTTATCACAGCATATCAGAAAGAAAATGCCTGATAGCGCTAAAATATAGTTTCAAGTTTCTCTAAGTCAAGTTCCTTTTCAGGTGCAAATACATCTGAGGTAAGATAGTTTACAAGGGATTTTATAAGCTGTTTTACTTCAGTGCTTTCTGCTATTTCTCCAAGTTTTGATGTGCATACCATAAGTTTTCCGTCACCAGCTTTTCCTTCAAAGAGGATACCGAGTTTATGGTTTCGCTCAAAGTTATCTGCCATCTGTACTATAGGTCTGTAATCTTTATCGGTCACATCATCAAGTATTGCACAACGGCTGTGAGATACTATCTTATACCACTGAGGGGTTGAGTATCTGTGCGTGGCAAAATCGTTAAGTGCAGGGTGCCTGTTGTCGATAAGAAGACCCATTGTGCCTACTGCGACAGGTTTCTTCATCCATTCACATATATCCCTGAACATCGGGTAACACCAGAAGTCAGTACAATAAAATCCCTCAAGGCTTTCTTTTACTTCATTTGGCATAAAGAGAACCTTTTTGCCCTGCTTAAGGAGTGATTTTGTTTCAGTAAATTCATTTGTTATAAATACCTGATTATCACCTTCGCCTATGCTTGCGATATTTTCAAGTGATAAAACATCATCATTGACAGGATAACAATAAAGTTCATATTTATTTTTGTATGGTGTGCCGTCAATCGTAAGGATAAGGTCATACACGGCAGTTTTGTCTGTCTCAGGCATTGCAAAGGAAATCCCGCCAAGCTGAACAAGTTCTTTTGCTCCGTCAGGAATTTTCACATCACCGCTTGTTACCACGCTTGTTTCACCGTTTACGGCAAAGCCCGTGGTTTCTGCGGCACTTACATCACGGCGGATAAGTTCATAGTGAAGTTTTTTGCCGGTGAGTTTTTCAGGATTGTAATATCTTATGGCAAGGTCAGCTTTAAAGTTTTCGCCTGATGTGTAGACATATTTTTCAAACTGTGCAAGGAGTATTGCATCTGAACAAAAGCCAGCCCATTCTTCAGGTGTTATATGACCCTTGCTGTCCATAAATGCATCAAGTATTCCAACAAGTGCCGTACCCTGTCCCGGAAAGTCCTGAAGATCGAGTATCTGGTAACCTGCTACAAGACTGCTTCTTGCGGCAGCTTCAAGTTCTTCTTTGTAGCATTGTACTGATAACATACCGCTTGCATAGAAGAAGTCGTCTGCCTGGTCGAGCATACCTTTCTTGTCAAGGTTATCCCCGAATTCCTCAAAGTTTCATGCTTTCAATACACCGGTATATTTAGGTATTTCCTTAAAGTTTGGATATACGGCATACTGACCGATTTCATGTGTCACGACAGGGATGTGTGGTATGAGCGGTCCGTCTGCACTTGCCGCCTTGACTTTTTTTACACCCGTTCCGTACTGGATTTCAATCTCCTCACCTGCATCGGTGCCATTGCCGGAGTTTTCATCATCAGGAACTATTTCCTTATCATAATTGTGTGTTGTTGATGGTTCTTCCCACTGGATATGACCGAGAGGTGCATCACACATACCATAAGAACCTCTTATAAGACGGTTCTTGCTGAAACGGACACCGACAAAGAAATCGTCTTCAGGCAGAAGAACCGGTGTGTGCTGGAAGTTGTTTGAACCCTGTGTGTATAGGTGGCGGTTGTCTACATTGCGGTAGCCCGTGATTATTTCAGCCATACGCTCTTTGCTGCCCCAGAGTTCATTTCCGAGTGACATCATGCAGTATGAAGCGTGGTTTCCAAAAGTATTTAACATACGGAAACCTTCTTCGATAAGATAATTCTGCTCGGTTTCATTGTGGTTTTCATCACCCAGTGCTGTGAGTGTTCCCCAGAATGGAATCTGTGGTTCCATATAAATACCGAGCAGGTCTGCTGCGATAAAGGCGGCTTCAGGCGGGCAGCAGGTATGGTATCTGTAGTGGTTTATGCCGTAAGACTTTGAAATCTTCATAACGCGTACCCACTCGTCCACATCAGCAGGAACTGCACCTGTAAGTGGAAATACAAGTCCATCATGTTTTCCACGGAGAAATGCCGGCTCACCGTTTATAAGAAATTTAGTCTCGGTTGTTGAAAACTTTCTAAGACCAAAAGTAGTGACTGTATTTTCGTCTGAACCGCATAAAGAAATCTCAAGACGGTAGATAACAGGTGTGTATTCGCTCCATAAAACGGCATCTTCACCGAGGAAGTATTCAAACTCTGCCGTGCTTTCACCTTTTGCAAATATAACCTGAATCTCTGCTGCCGGTGCTTTTATACCTGTGTCTCCATTTATGTCCGTAAGAAAAGCATTGACATTTAAAGTGACTTTCTTATCCTCCGCCATGTCATTAACTGTTTTTAATATGACGGTCACGGATTTTTTGTCAACATCAGGATAAGTTTTAACATCTGAAATATATATCTTATCAAATATGCGGAGTGAAATTTCACCTATGATACCGTTCCAGTTAGTCTGTGTGTCCGGTGAAGTTAGATGACCGCCTTTTGTAGGGTAATCCACATTGGACACAAGCACGGTTATCCTAAAATCAGTCTTTTTAACAAACCTTGTAATATCGTAATAATGCGGTGTCGTGAGACTGTCAAATTCACCTGCAAAGGTATCGTCTATCCATATTTTTGTAAGTCTTGTTCGCTCCAAAAAAAGAAAGATATTTTTATCTGTGTCGCTCTCATCAATATGTACATCTTTAGAGTACCATGCATATCCCTCAAAAAGATAAGGGTCGGTCAGAAATCCCGTTTCCTTTTTATCACTTAAAGTTCCTTTTTTGGCAATAGAAGTGGTTCCCGGAAGAGTGATAGTGTCATTTTTTGCTTTGTCAAATAATCTTGCTTCAATTCCCTTTTTGTCAGGGTCAAGTTCAAAATTCCAAATTCCTGATAAATCAATTTTCTTAATCATTTAAGTCCTCCGTATCAATTATGATGTATTCGCATTATCTTATTTATTATAAACGCTGATATAAGGGCTTTCAATATAAAAAGCCTACACAAATTACCTTAAAAAACTCAGTATGATGCAAGTGGCAAAAGAAAATATCTCCTTTTGATGGTGTAATATCGGTATTTTTATTGCAAGCCATTTTATAATGAGATATACTTAGATGTATATGAGTAATAATGGAAGAGTAAAGGTAGTTATTGAAAGCTGCATACTTCTGATAGCTTTAGTAATAGTAAGTTGTCTCTATACGGCAGAGCTTTCAAAAAGCAGAAATGTATTAAAAGAAGAAAACAAAAACGGTGTTGTGCATGAAGAAAAAAAGCAAAGTAAAACTGTAAAAAATGCTTTATTTGATAAGGATGATTATAAAGCGGAAGGATTTAAAAATATTACGGTTGTAGTGGATGCCGGTCATGGCGGAAAAGACGAGGGGGCGAGGTCAAATAACCGCAGATACAGAGAGAAAGATTGCAATCTTGCCATGGTAAAAAAGCTGAAGCAGATGTTAGACCAGACAGATATAAATGTTATATATACAAGGCTGGAGGACAGATATATCACTAAAAAAAGGCGTACTGTCATAGCAAATATGAAAAAAGCAGATCTGTTTATAAGCATACATTGCAATGCTTCAGACAATATTCATTCAAGGGCATCAGGCATCGAGACACTTTATGCAAAGCGTAAAGGTGATAACAGGCTTATGACAAACCGCAGATTTGCACATATTTTGTTAGATACCGTAGAGGCTTCTTCTTTAAATAAAGCAAGAAAATGTATAAGAAGAGAGGATCTTTTTGTACTTCGTCATACGGATATGCCGGCTGTTATAGTTGAGACAGGATATATGTCGAACAGAAAGGATATGAGTTACATAAATTCACAAAAGGGACAGTATGACATTGCAGATGGAATTTATAAAGGTATCATAAAGTCTCTTAAAGAAATGAGCAGGAGGAAGAAACGAGGATGACAAAAATTATAGTTGCCACAGGCAATGAAAATAAAATGAAAGAAATAAGACAGATAATAAAAAGAGATGATATTCAATTTGTATCTCTTAAAGACGAGGGACTTTCTGATGTTGAAATCGTTGAGGATGGAGATACATTTGAGGAAAATGCCATTATTAAGGCAAAAACGATAGCCGACATCACAGGCACTATCGTTATTGCCGATGACTCGGGACTTGAAGTTGATTATCTTGATAAGGCACCGGGAGTATATTCGGCAAGATATATGGGCGAAGATACTCCGTACACCGTAAAAAACAATCATATCATAGAGCTACTTAAGGATGCCAGGGGCGTGGAGAGAAGTGCAAGATTTGTATGCGTCATCGCCTGCGTTATGCCTGATGGAAATGTAATAACGACCAGAGGTACGATAGAGGGTCAGATAGGATATGAAGAAAAAGGTGAAAACGGATTTGGATATGATCCTATATTTTATCTTCCTAAAAAGGGATCCACAACGGCAGAACTTTCACCTGAGGATAAAAATGAGATAAGCCACAGAGGTCGTGCACTTACGGCTATGTATAAAAAGTTGGAGGGAGTGTTATAGATGGCGATGAAGATACTTATTGTCAGTGACTCTCATGGAAATAACAGAAACCTGATACAGGCTGTCAAAAATATGTCAGGGACAATGGATATGATGATACATCTTGGAGACATGGAGTGCAGTCCTGACAGGATAAGAGAGCTCGTTGACTGTCCGGTCGAGCTGGTAAAAGGAAATTGTGATTATGGCAACGAGCTTCAGGGTGCGAAGCTTATTCAGATAGGTGGGCATAAAGTATTCATAACACATGGAAATCACTATGGCGGCGAGTTTGGAATACCGACGATGAAAGATATTGCAAAGGAAAACGGTGCAGATATAGTGATGTTTGGGCATTCACACAAACCTGTTATTGAAAAGAGTGGAGATGTGACAGTCATAAATCCGGGAAGTATTTCAAGACCGAGACAGGATGGATTCAGACCAACCTATATGGTTATGAACATAGAGGATGATGGCAGAACGGATTTTGTCCTTGTAACTATGTGATGCAGATGTAAGATACAAATAAAATTTTATAACCTGCATATGAGATGCGGCAGCAATATAAAAACATAATACAAAACATTAATCCGTAACAGGAAATAATAGGGAATTTTCTAAAAATGAAACTGACAGAAAAAGAATTTAATTGGATAGTTGAATATATGCATAACCGTTATGGTATAGAGCTTGGACATAAAAGAGTATTGATAGAGGGACGGCTTGAAAATTATCTTTTAAAAAACGGTTATACGAGTTATGGTGAGTTTATCAACCGGATAGCTTCATCGCCGGATGGTGAAGAGGCAGGCGACATGATAAATATACTGACGACAAATCATACATTCTTTATGCGTGAATTCATGCACTTTGAATATCTTAGCAGATATGTACTTCCTTGGATAAGAGAAAAAAAAGCGGGGACAAAGGATGTAAGGATATGGTCGGCGGCAGCGTCAACAGGCGAAGAACCATATACCATAGCGATGATATTAAATGATTATTTCGGCATGGAGCCCGGTTGGGATACCCAGCTTCTTGCAACTGACATTTCAATGGAAGTTTTGCAAAAAGCAAGTGATGGTATTTATCTTACAGAACAGATAGAAAGTATTCCCGACAGATGGAAAAGACAGTATTTCAGAAAAATAAATGATGAGCAGTTTCAGGTAAGCAGAGAACTCAGAAAACAGATTGTCTTTAAGAGATTTAATCTTATGGATGACATAATGTTTAAGGGCAGATTTCAAGTGGTTTTTCTGAGAAATGTCATGATATATTTTGAGGATCAGACAAAGCTTAATCTTTTGAAAAAGATATATGACCATATGGAAGACGGCGGGTATCTTTTTATTGGTACGACGGAGAGTATAGATAAGATAAGATCCGGATTTAAGTATATACAGCCGTCGATATACAGAAAAATATAAGGTTATTTTCAAAAAATACGGGAGTAACTGATACAGGAAATGAGGGATTATATGAGGAGGGTAAAGGTTCTTGTAGTTGATGATTCGATTATGTTTAGGAAATTGTTGTCGGAATTTCTTGACGAAGATCCTGAGATAGAAGTCGTTGCCATGGCGGGAGATCCATATCAGGCAAGAGATATGATAATCAGATTTAATCCTGATGTTATGACACTTGATATAGAGATGCCGAGGATGAACGGTATAGAATTTATGAAAAAACTTATGCCGCAGCATCCGATGAAAGTTATAATGATTAGTTCGATGCAGCAGACACCGACGGATTATGCTATCTACGGGGCAGTTGATTATCTTCAGAAGCCGCATGACATGGACGGTGATGCGATATATAAATGGGTGCACGAAGAACTTATTGCAAAAGTAAAAGCGGCATATCATGATAAGCTTGTCGAGGAGAAGAAAAAGCAGATTGCGGTTTCTCCAAACAATTTTAAAAGAAAATACAACAATAAAATAGTTGCGATAGGGGCATCTACCGGTGGGACGGAGGCAATACTCAGTGTTGTCAAAAATTTTTATCCCAATATTCCGGGAACGGTAATAGTGCAGCATATGCCGCCGGGATTTACAGAGATGTATGCAGCAAGACTTGACAAAGAGTGCCGTGTTAAAGTCAGGGAGGCAAAGGACGGTGATCTTGTAGAGGATGGCAAGATACTTATAGCTCCAGGTGACAAGCATATGACGCTTATGCGTGAGAATGGCAGATATTATGTCAAATGCTTTGAAGCAGAAAAAGTAAGCGGTCATTGTCCGTCAGTGGATGTTTTGTTCAAATCTGTTGCAAAAGCGGCGGCGAGTGATGCTGTCGGTGTTATACTTACCGGTATGGGCTCGGATGGTGCGAGAGGGCTTCTTGCCATGAGGAAAAGAGGAGCACACACTATCGGTGAGGATGAGAAAAGCTGTGTTGTTTATGGAATGCCAAAGGTTGCATATGACATAGGGGCTGTGCAATATCAGGAACCACTTGAGAATATAGCATCAAAAATATATAATATTTTGAATACTATTCCATAGTAACGATGTCAAAACATCGTTCCATAGTAATGATGTCCAAGCAAAACATCGTTTCATGGTAAAACTTTTTTATAGAAAACAGATAGAAATAAATATAAAAATTCCAGATAACAGGAGGAAGAAATTATGAGAATATTAATAGCAGAGGATGATTTTGCAAGCAGAAAGTTTATGCTTAAATTTTTATCAAAATTTGGTGAATGTGATATTACAGTAGACGGTATGGAGGCTGTAGATGCATATCTTATGGCACTTGACGCTGATACACCATACGATCTTGTGTGCCTTGACATTATGATGCCGGCACTTGACGGTTATCAGGCACTTAAAGCGATAAGAGATATTGAGCAGGAGAGAAAGATTCCGGAAGATCAGAGAGCAAAGATAATTATGACAACAGCACTCAATGAGGGGGCAAATGTAAACAAAGCATTTGATCTTGGCTGTGTAGCATACGCAGGAAAACCTATCGACCAGGTGAAATTTGAGAGCGTGCTTCGTAAACTTGAACTTATTGACTAGAACCGTGCTGGGTTGCTTGCCATAAATTTTTATGTTATGCAAAAGGGATTTGGACACGGAAAATAAGATATACCGCCGCTATGAAACGGCCGGATAAATAGTACAGACAGAATAGGAGGGTGTTATGGGAGATGATATGATTACCGAAGGTATGCTCGATATGTTCATCTTTGAAACAGAGCAGGGACTTGAAAATCTCGAAAACATATGTCTTGAAAGTAAGGATGTTGGAGAGTTTGACGAGGACAATGTAAACGAGATATTTCGTATCATGCATACTATAAAGGGATCATCGGCAGTTATGATGTTTCAGAATGTTGCAACACTTGCACATAAACTTGAAGATGTATTTTATTTTATCAGAGAAAGTCATCCTGATGATGTACCACATGACGAGCTTGTTGATGATGTACTTGAAGTATCGGATTTTATAACAGAAGAACTGGAAAAGATAAAAGATGGTGCTGATCCTGACGAAGATCCGACAGCATTGATAGATAAACTCGATAAGTTTTTAAAGAAAATTCAAAACAAATCAGATAAAGACGCAGAACAGGTTATAGCTGAAAAACAGGAAAAAGCAAAAGAAAGTGAAAAACCACATTTTTATATTGCACCTGTGGCATCAGATGACAGCAAGTTCTACAGTATATATATTACATATTATAAAGAAACTGAGATGGCGAACATAAGAGCATATATGGCTGTCAATTCACTTAAAGGGATTGCGGAGGATATACTTTATACGCCATCTGATATTATCTCAAATCCTGACAGTGCAGATGTTGTTCTTGAATTTGGTTTTAGGATTGCACTTCAGACTACAGAGGGACCACAAACTATAACTGAACTCATAAATTCAAGTGCAGGAATAGAAAACATAGAGATAAAAGAGTGTACCAGTGATGAATTTCTTGATTTCTGTGTGGAGGCTGAGAGTAAACCGGCATCGAGTGCAGGAGATGTTCTCACAGCTCCGGTAGAGAAACCTACGATACTTGTAGACAGCCAGAAGCCGGGCGGTTCGCGGGAGGAAAAAGAAGAAGCTGACAAACAGACAAAGGAAAAAGAAAACGAAACGGATAAGGCAGAGCAGAAAGCAAAGCCAAAGAAAAAGCCAAAGCGTGCTCCGGTCAAGAAAGGTGAAGCACAGAGTTTTATCAGTGTAAATATTAAAAAGATGGATCTTTTGATGGATCTTATCGGAGAGCTTGTTATCGCAGAAGCAGTAGTTTTGCAAAATCCTGACCTTAAAGTGCCGGGACTTGACCTTACAAACTTCCAAAAGTCAGCAGGCCAGCTTTCAAAAATAACATCAGAACTTCAGGATGCCATAATGGCAATGCGTATGATGCCGCTTAAAAATACATTCCAGAAGATGAACAGAATAGTTTATGATACATCCAAAAAGCTTGGCAAAGACATAGAACTTGAGGTTATTGGTGAGGACACTGAGGTTGATAAAAATATTATCGAACATATTTCAGATCCTCTCATGCATCTTATACGAAATTCTGTTGACCATGGAATTGAGAGTGACGAGGACAGAAAAGCCATCGGAAAGACGGAAAAGGGAAAGGTTGTGCTCGAAGCCAAAAATGAGGGCGGTCAGGTATGGATATCGGTATCAGACAACGGTAAGGGTCTTAAAAAGGATGAAATCCTTGAAAAGGCAAAGGCAAATGGACTCTTGGGAAACAGAACAGAAAAAGACCTTACCGAAAAAGAAATATTCAATTTCATAACGGCACCGGGCTTTTCTACAAAGAAGAAAGTTACCGAATATTCGGGCAGAGGTGTAGGAATGGATGTTGTTGTCAAGAATATCCAGCAGGTTGGCGGTGTGCTTGACATTGAGAGTGTTGAGGGGCAGGGTTCTACTATGACGATGAAGATTCCTCTCACACTTGCGATAATCGATGGAATAATTTTTTCTGTCGGGGAGACGAATTTTGTTACACCGACGAACTCTGTTACAGAATTTATACGCATTGAGAAAGATAAACTTATAGTAGAACCTGACGGTGAAGAATATGTCATGATAAGGGAGGAATGTTATCCACTTATCAGATTAAACAGGTTTTATCATCTTGATAATGCGGTTGAAGAAATTGAAGAAGGAATAGTTATCATACTTAATCATGAGGACAGAAAACTTGCTGTATTTGCTGACAGGCTGGCAGGCGAACAGGAGATAGTTGTCAAACCTATACCTTCCTATGTAAAGAAAGTAAAAGGTATATCGGGATGTACGCAGCTTGGTGATGGAAGCATCAGCCTGATACTTGACACAGGCGGACTTGTGATGAATTGATGGAGGTGCAGAATGGATTTAACCGATGGAAAAATGGATATACCTGATGTTATTGTTGAGGACGAAATTCAAAAAGAACAATATATGACATTTAAGTGTGCGGACGAGATATATGGTATTTCAATCAAATATGTAAATGAGATAATCGGCTTATCGCAGATAACAAAAGTACCTGAAACGCAGGATTATCTTATAGGGCTTATAAATCTTAGAGGAAAGATTATACCTGTTATAGATGTAAGGATAAGGTTTGGAAAAGAACCACTTGAATACAATGACAGAACTTGCGTTATAGTTATAGATGTCAAGTCAACAGTCATAGGTCTTATCGTAGATGCGATTGATGAAGTTGCAGCTTTTGCTGAAAATGAGATAACTCCTCCGCCAAGCGTCAGCGACCTTGTAATGCAGGCGAAAAAATATGTGTTTGGAATAGGCAGGGTAAACGGCGAGGTTAAGCTTTTGCTTGACCCGGACAAGCTTATCAATGACCCGGAGCCTGAAAAGGATGATGAAGCAGAAGATGAAACAGAGGAAGAATAAATAAAAATCAATATAAATGGAGGAAAAAACATATGAAGAATTTGAGTTTGGCTAAAAAGACTTTCATTGGATATGGAGTCGCAGGAATTATTTTGATAGTATTTAGTATTATGGGAATAAATGCACAGAGAACAATAGCTGATAAATATAATACGGTATATGATACATATACACAAAAATGCATTGATATAGGAACTTTTACTAAGGATTATAAAGGACTTGAAAGTCTTTTGTCTGACTATGCATATGCAGCAAATGACGGTATAGATTTGAGTTCACTTTCAAAAGAGATTACGGAATCGTCAGAAACCTGTACAAAAGAGCTTGATGATCTTATAGACTCTATTCCAAAGACGGATGAGAACGGACAGGCTAAAACTTCTCTTGAAAATGTTAAAAAAATATTGAATGACGGAACTGCAGCATTTAAGCAGATAATGACACTTGTATCACAGAAAAAATATACTCAGGCAATGAAGATATACAATGATTCCGTAAAAGCAGTATCAGATGATGTTGACGAGGAAGTTTCAAGCGTATCAAAGTATTTTAGTGATAAGAGTGATGCAGGAAGAAAAAGTGTTGAAAAACGAAATGAGCAGTCAAGTGTTGTTTTGAGTATTATAACATTTATATGTCTTGTATTTTTTATCATTATTGCCACTACATATACAAGATTTCTTACAAAACCTATCAAAGCACTTACCGACCTGGCAGAAAAGATTTCAACAGGTGACCTTTCAGGTGATAAGATTGCTGCGACGACAAACGATGAACTTGGAAAAATGATAAACAGCTTTAATAAAGTTGTTGAAAGAATGAAGAGAGAGGTTGCCGTAGCGAATGATGTTGCAGGAGGAAATCTCTCAATGCAGATAAATCCACAGACAACAGCAGATCAGCTTGGTTTTGCGTTTAAACTTATGGTTGACTCAAATAATAAGACGCTTGGAAATATTAAAGAATCGGCATACCAGGTAGGTGCAGGAGCACAGCAGGTGGCAATAGCAAGCCAGTCACTTGCACAGGGTTCTACACAGCAGGCAAGTGCGATTGAGCAGGTGACAGCATCAATTACAGAAGTAACATCCAGAACTAAGCAGAATGCCGAGGAAGCAAAAGAAGCTGAAAATCTTGTGAATCAGGCAAAGGATGAGGCATCAGCCGGAACAGATGAGATGAACAGAATGATGTCGGCAATGCGGGATATTACAGAGTCATCAGAAAATATATCAAAGATTATCAAGACGATTGATGATATTGCATTCCAGACGAACATACTTGCACTTAATGCAGCGGTAGAGGCAGCGAGAGCAGGTGAGCATGGCAAGGGATTT
>OGEI01000879.1_pt1 | contig 15016 bp, 10 predicted proteins | sample 1570631 | NCBI WGS metagenome assembly OGEI01 (sample SAMEA2582139, study PRJEB24529) | metagenome | biome: Human gut stool | place: China | collected 2011
GAATCAAAGATACGGACGTTATCAGACCATTTGGTTAATACTGGATTAGCTGGAGCATTCGCGAGCATCAGATACTGGGCGATAAATTCAATATCGGTAATGCCGCCACGATCGGTTTTGATATTAAAAAAGCCGTCTTTTGTATGAGATAAATGTTCGTACATTTTTTCACGCATTTCTCTTACTTCGATTTTTAGCTGATTAATATCTCTTTGAGCGGAAAGTACATTACAGCGAATTTTTTCAAATTCTGCTTTTAATTCAGTTTCTCCAAAAATGGCACGACTGCGGACAAGTGCTTGTTTCTCCCATGTCCAAGCCTCATTGAGTTGATAGTTTTCAAATGCTTGAAGCGAACAGCCTAATAAGCCTGCATCGCCTGAAGGACGTAATCGCATATCAACATCGTAAAGTACGCCTGCACTGGTGTTCATACTAAAAATGCTGACAATTTTTTGAGCCAATCTTAAATAGAATTGGTTACTATCAATGGATTTTTTCCCACCAATGGTTTGGCCTTCAACAGCTTGGTATAAAAAGACTAAATCCAAATCAGATTTATAACCGAGTTCAATTCCGCCTAATTTACCGTAGCCAATAACTAAAAAGCCTTTTTCAGTTTTATCTACAAGATGTTCGGGGACCCCAAATCGTTGACTGACTTGTTGCCAAGCAAAATTAACAACGGCATCAATAATTGCTTCAGCCAGATAAGTGAGATGATCGCTCACTTTCATAACAGGCAATACGCCGAGAATATCGGCGGCTGCAACACGTAATAAAATAGACTGTTTGAATTGACGTAAACCGTCAATGAATTGCTCTTCATCGTCTTGCGGTAATCGCAGCATATATTGCTTTAATTCGTCAGGATATTGTGTGAACGGCAATGGATTACGTAGCGCTTCAGTATTTAATAATTCATCGAGTAGAATAGGGTGGCGAGCCACTTGTTCGGCAATCATCTGTGATTGCGAACATAGTTCAATAAGCTGCTCAATGGCTTGAGGATTTTCTAAGAGCAATTCCAAATACGTCGTTCTACTCGCAATTTTATCGACAATATTGAGGATGCGTGGCAATAAAGTGCGGTAATTTTTTTGTTCAAATATTTGAGTGAAGATATTTGGCAATAAGTGAGCTAAAACTTCTCGACCACGAGCGCCAATAACACGGCGAGCGAGTGCATCTTTGAATTGAATAAGTTTATCTAAGATATCGGAAATTGCGTCTTCATCAATGTGATTATCAATCAGCATTTGTTCAATATCATCGAGGTCACTTTCTAAAAAATCAATCCACTGATTATTGTCATCGCTACGTTCATCTTTTTCTTCACCAATTAATGCATCAAAAACTGACCGCACTTTTTGTTGGTGTGCCTGTAATATTTGATAGAAATCATCCCAGTTTTCAATTGGATAAGATTTTATCGTAGCCTGATTGTTCTCATCTAAATAAGTGTATTCTCGACAAGCGACCATTAATCTAAGGCGATTTTCTTCATCTGTTGGAAGTAGTTGCGTTTGTTGGTCATCAATGGCTTGAAGCACGTTTTCAGTACGCCGAAGGAAGATATAGGCGTCTCTTAATTCATGATATTGTTGAGGCGTAATTAAACCAAGATCTCGTATTTCAGGAAGAAGTTTAAGCAATTCATGTTGTTGGAGCTTAATCTCACGTCCGCCTCGAATAAGTTGAAAAACTTGCACAATAAATTCGATTTCTCGAATCCCGCCTGCGCCTAGTTTAATATTGTCTTTTAAGCCACGACGACGCACTTCACGCTCAATTTTACCTTTCATTTCACGTAAAGCTTGAATCACACTAAAATCAATATAGCGTCGATATACAAAAGGACGAAGTAATTGTTGTAAGGTTTTTACGTTGGGATCTTGCTCATCTGCGCCTAAAATACGCCCTTTGATCATGGCATAGCGTTCCCAGTCTCGCCCTTGATCTTGGTAATATTGTTCCATCGCAGAAAAACTTAAGGCAAGTGCACCGCTGTCGCCAAAAGGTCGAAGACACATATCCGTACGATAGACAAAACCATCTGGCGTAAATTGATCCAATGCATTAATCAGACGTTGTCCTAAACGGGTAAAAAATTTAGCATTATCAACGGCTCGTCTTGCACCGACGGTTTCACCTTGTGAGGGATAGGTAAAAATTAAATCAATATCAGAGGAGAAATTTAGCTCAAAACCACCTAATTTTCCCATGCCAAGAATATAGAGTTGCTGAGGGTTGCCATGTTCATCACAAGGCGTGCCCATTTCTTCGCAAGCTTGTTTATATAGCCAATCTCTCGCACCAATGATAAGACTCTCAGCAAGTTGAGAAAGACGAATAAAAATTTCTTCTACGGTGGCAAGATTCAAGCTTTGACAGAAACTAAGTTTTGCCATTTCTTGATTACGAAAATTTCGTAGCGTTTTGTAAAGCTGTTCTTCGTTTTGGATAGTGGAGAGTTGGTCAGCTAAACGGCTAGCATAATGTTGACAATCTGAAAATTGAGGAGGTGTTTGCCACCATTGAGCTAAAAAGTGCGGGTGTTTTTTTAAGACTTTTTCCAAGAAATCAGACAGACTGATGGCATAGTTTATTTGTCCGATTGGTGTCGTGAGATCTGTTGCGTCCCGCTCGATTTGTTGGGTTATTTCATCAAGATTCATTTCAGGGAAATGTTGGCAAAGCACTTCGCCAAGTTGAATGAGTTTTTCAGTCGAAAGCGGAAGTGAAAGCGCCATAATTTACCCCTTAAAATGTTCGTCAATCTTGCGTAGTACGATTTCTTTGGCTTGTTGCGGTTGCAGACTATCTAGCCAATTTAATGGTGTTTTCCAGCCTCGTAGCCAAGTGATTTGTCGTTTGGCTAATTGTCGAGTTGCACAAATACCGCGGAAGACCATTTCTTCATGATCATAGTCACCACGTAAATATTCCCACATTTGTCGATAGCCCACACAGCGGATAGAAGGCAAATCAGGATGGAGATCTTCTCGTTGATAGAGTTTTTCCACTTCTTCTTGGAAGCCTAATTCGATCATTTTATGGAAACGTTGTTCGATACGTTGATGTAACACCGCGCGATTTTCTGGTGCAATAGCAAATTGTAAAAATTGATAAGGCAATTCTTCGCCTTTTTGTTCGGTTAATTCCGTTAATGATTTGCCCGTTAAATAGAATACTTCTAATGCACGATTAATTCGCTGCGAATCATTTGGATTGATACGCTCTGCAGAAATAGGATCAATTTTTTGTAATTCTTGATGAAGTGCTGGCCAGCCAAATTTCTGCGCTTTTTCTTCAATCTCTAACCGTAACTTTTCATCAGCAGATGGAAGGGGAGAAAGGCCTTCAATCAATGCTTTGTAATACAACATAGTGCCGCCAACCAAAAGCGGAATTTTACCTTGCGCGGTAATATCAGCCATTTCTCTGAGTGCATCATCACGAAAATTCATCGCGGAATAACTTTCAGCGGGATCTAAAATATCGATTAAGCGGTGGGGGGCAAGGGCTAGTTCTTCTTTAGAAGGCTTTGCCGTACCAATATCCATGCCTTTATAAATTAATGCAGAATCGACGCTGATTACTTCCACGGGCAGGCTTTGACGTAATTGAATAGCAAGATCTGTTTTTCCGGAGGCCGTTGGCCCCATCAGAAAAAGTGCGGTTGGTTTGGAGTCAGTTTTTTGTGTCATATTACAAATCAGTTAAAAAAGGCTGCCAGTTAATCGGTTTCAGTAATGTATTAAATTTTTCTTGATAATCTTTATTCAGTAAGCGTTCCGTTTCACTTAATAAGCTGACTGCATCCGCTAACACTTGAATTGGTTTCATCTCTAGCGTCTGACAAAGTGCGGTCAGAAAATCAGGCATATTTTCTAGATGTTCAGTGAGTAGGCTCACCACACATTTTTGTAAATTTTGTGTACGTAAAACCGCAGGGACTTTGTTTAATGTGAGGCGTAACTGAGCTTCATTTTCAATAAATTCAAAACCACTTTGTTGGAAAAAAGCTTTTTGTTTTTGCCATTGTTCAAATTGTTTTTCATCTAAGCGGAAAATAATCGGGATGAGCAACGGTTGTTGTGGAATTTCACCTTGTTGTAAGGTTAATTCATAATTTAAGGTTTGCAATTTAGCTAATGACATCAAATAAAACTGCTGATTTTGTTGTAAAAGCAATGCTTTATTTTCAATTAATGCTAATGCACGTAAATAGCCTGCTTCACTTGTCTTCGGGAGTTGTTGTTCAACGACAGGTGTTGTTAAAACTTGAGAATTTTCCGCAGGACGTACTAATTCCCCATATAAGCGTTGTTCAGTCTTTGTAGGTTGTTCACGATAACCATATGACGGAACGTATTCACTACGGTTTGAAAAGTGCGGTCGATTTTCTGATTGTTTTTCACGAGATTGATGATTATTCGAAGCGAAAATATTTTGCCCTGCCGCTGCACGATTAGGTTTTGTTTCATAGTGGGTTTGATACGAAGCCGAAGGCTCTCTTGCTTCATTCATCACTGGTGCTAAATCTAATTCAGTTTGAGGAATAGCATTGAGCGCATTTGTTACGCCTTGGCAGATAAAATCATGAATTAAGCGAGCTTGATGGAAACGCACCTCGTGTTTTGTTGGATGCACGTTGACATCGACATCATGTGGATTGAGGTCGATAAACAGTACAAATGCAGGGTATTGCTCAGTATGTAAATGCTCCGCATAAGCTTGACGAATGGCGTGGGTGATCACTTTATCACGCACCATTCGTCCATTGATATAACAATAGCTCAAATCATTTTGAGAACGTGTAAATTCAGGTGTCGCCACCCATCCGGAAAGATGCAAATCATCATGTTTCCAGTCAATGCGTAAGGCATGTTGAACAAAATCATCGCCACAAATAGTGGCAACGCGTTTTAGTTGTTGTTCTTCATTTGTCGCGGGACGATATTGTCGAACAATTTTGCCGTTATGTGTGAGCGTAAAAGCAATATTAAATTTCGCTAAAGCAATTCGGCGAATGACTTCATCAATATGAGCAAATTCTGTTTTATCGGTACGTAAGAATTTACGACGAGCAGGCGTGTTAAAAAAGAGATTCGCCACTTCAACTGTCGTGCCGACTGGATGAGACGCAGGTTTGATTGTGGTTTCCATTTCTCGCCCTTGCGCATAGACTTGCCATGCTTCATTTTGCTCTGCAGTGCGAGAGGTAAGCGTGAGACGAGAAACCGAGCTGATACTGGCAAGGGCTTCACCACGGAAACCTAAACTTAAAATGGCTTCGAGATCATCAAGATCGGCAATTTTACTGGTTGCATGTCGAGCAAGGGCGAGGCTTAATTCTTCTTTAGGGATACCACTGCCATTATCTCGAATACGAATCAGGCTGGCGCCGCCGTTTTCAATATCAATATGAATTTTATTGGCACCGGCATCAAGGCTGTTTTCCACCAATTCTTTCACCACAGAGGCAGGGCGTTCGACCACTTCACCGGCGGCAATCTGGTTAGCCAGCTGTGGAGAAAGAATTTTGATTGCCATAGGATTCCTTATTTTTCTTTAAGTTTGATTTTTTGCCCAGTCACGACTTTGCCGTTTTTCAATGTCGGGTTCAGTTTTAAAAGACGATTAACCGGTACATTGTATTCACGAGAGATAGCATAGATAGTTTGATCGGCTTTCACCGTATGGTAAAGCGGGATTTCTTTCTTGCCATTATCTTTCTTCTCATTTCCTTTTGAAGAAGTGTCTTTTTTATCGTTGCTTTTTTTCTCAGGCTCTTTTTCACTCTCGGTTTTTTCTTGTTTTTTATCTTTTTTAGAAACCGCTTTTTCAGCTTCAACAATCTTGCTGTTTTTTCCTTTGTCATCGGCTTTGGCTTTATCATCTGATTTAGGTTTTTCTTCTACCTTTTTACCTTTGCCGTTATCAGGAATTTTAATGGTTTCATTCAGCCAAAGTTCTTTACGTTTCAGTTTATTCAACTCAATAATTTCACTGACTTTGACATCATATTTGTTCGCCAGACTACCAATGCTTTCACCTGGTTTCACTTTATGGCGAATACCGCTGTCTTTGACATCTGAAGTGCGGTCAGATTTTTCATTATTTTTGTCGTTTGATTTTGTAGATTTGCTGTCTTGCTCATCACTAGGTGGAACAGCAATCGCTTTTAAATTACCATTGCGATAAGCGACTAAGCCTTCATAAATCATATAAGCAATACGACGACGATAAGCAATGGTATTCAGTTTTTGTTCTTCTTCCATATTGGAAAGGAAACCTGTTTCCACCAGAACAGAAGGAATATCAGGTGAGCGTAATACGCCAAGGCTTGCATGTTGTGGCGTGCTACGACTTAATGAGGTCACGCGAGCAAAGCGACGTAAAATACTGTTGCCGAGTTCATAACCTGTGCGTTGGCTGTGACCAAATTGCAGGTCGAGTACAGTTTGATCTAAATATTTGTCATTGTTATTGGAAAGTACTTTTCCTGCACCACCTAAAAGCTCAGAGCGTTTTTCATCATCTTCTAACCATTGTCCCATTTCATCATTGGCACGGCGATTGGATAGCACCCAAACTGATGCACCACGTTGGTCTGAATTCAGGGAGGAGTCGGCGTGGATAGATACGAGAAAATTAGCTTTATATTTACGTGCGATTTCAGAACGTTCTGGCACGGAAATGTAGTAATCGCTACTGCGTGTTAAAACACCTTTGAAATTAGGATCTTTATCTAATAAGGCTTTTAATTCTCGAGCGATAGAAAGGGTGACATTCTTTTCATAAATGCCGAGATTTTTTCCGATAGCACCGGGATCTTTACCGCCATGGCCGGGATCAATGGCAATTGTCCATTGTGGTGCGGCAAATACGGTAGTAGAAATTAGAGAAAATATTCCAAAAAGAAACGAAAATTTTGCTTTCATGTAAATCAATTTTATAGTTGTGTCAAAATATGCTCACCCACTGAGTTTTGAGCAATTAGCGTAATGTTGCGAGCATCGTCGTAATAATCAATATTTACTAGTAAATCAGCCTCAGGCAAGATGCCCTCACCTTTTTCTGCCCATTCGATTAAGCAGATACAATTTTGGCTGAAATAATCACGAATGCCCATAAATTCCAATTCTTCAGGATCGGCAAGACGATATAAATCAAAGTGATAAATCATTTTTCCTGCAATGCTATATTCTTCCACTAACGTATAAGTAGGACTTTTGACATTGCCTTGGTAGCCTAAACCTTGCACCATTCCACGAGTCAGGGTGGTTTTCCCTGCACCGAGATCGCCATTAAAATAAAGCACAATAGCGTTATCTTTCGGTTGTTTTACAAGCACTTCTGCGAGTTTTTTACCAAAACGGAGCATTGTGCCTTCATCAGGAATGTATTGGGTTAATTCGGTCATTCTTAGAGTGATTTTTTTAGGTTAAAGTTTCTGGGGAATTTTATCGTATTTTGAAGGGAATATGTAGGGAAAATACAATAAAAAAATCCGCTGCTTTTCAGCAACGGATTGAGAATTTGGAGCGGGAAACGAGGCTCGAACTCGCGACCCCGACCTTGGCAAGGTCGTGCTCTACCAACTGAGCTATTCCCGCGTTTGCTTGTTGCCAAACAACGGGGCGTATTTTACGGATTTATCTTATTGTGTCAAATAAAATTCGTAAAAAATTCTTTTGATTGGTTAAAAATAATTCAAAAACAAAAGGTGCGATTAAAATAACCGCACCTTTTATTTAAAATTTAGTCAATTCTATAATTCAATGTTATCTAACAAGCTGCCTTTTGCTGCTTTTAAGTATTGGAGCATTGACCAAACCGTTAAAATCGCAGCTAGATAGAGCAATACAATTGCTAGCGTTTCCATATACACATTATATCGCCAGAGTAATCCACCTAAAGCTAGCATTTGAGAGGTGGTTTTCACTTTCCCCATCCATGAAACGGCTACTTTATTACGTTCACCTAATTCAGCCATCCATTCGCGTAAAGCAGAGATAATGATTTCACGAGAAATCATGATAATCGCTGGAATGGTAATCCAGAAAGAATGTTGATATTCCACAATTAATACAAGTGCGGTGATAACCATCACTTTATCGGCAACAGGATCAAGGAAAGCACCGAAACGGGTTGTTTGTTTTAATTTTCGAGCGAGATAGCCATCAAACCAGTCGGTGACACCAGCAATAAAGAAAATAAGCGTTGTAATAAAAGGTGCAGAAGGGATTGGCAAATAAAATGCCACGACGAAAAATGGGATTAAAATTACTCGAAGAATCGTCAGAAAAATAGGAATATTATATTTCATAAAAATAACCGTACTTTGGTTAAAGATACGTTCATTCTAAAGGATCTAAAAAAATAAAAAAAGCCACTTAATGTGGCTTTTTCTTAAAAATTAAAGTTTGTCAGCGTTTTGTTTCAAGTATTTAGCAACGCCTTCTGGGTTGTCTTTCATACCTTCTTTGCCTTTTTCCCATTGAGCAGGGCAAACTTCACCGTGTTCTTCGTGGAATTGTAACGCATCTACCATACGTAACATTTCATCGATGTTACGACCTAATGGTAAGTCATTTACCACTTGGTGGCGAACAACACCGTTTTTGTCGATTAAGAATGATGCACGTAATGCAACGCCAGCTTCTGGATGTTCGATACCGTATGCTTTAGCGATGTCGTGTTTAACGTCAGCTGCTAATGCATATTTAACTGCACCGATACCGCCGTTTTCAGTTGGGGTATTACGCCATGCGTTGTGAGTGAATTGAGAGTCAATAGATACACCAACAACTTCAACACCACGTTTTTTGAATTCTTCATAACGGTGGTCGAATGCGATTAACTCAGATGGGCAAACGAAAGTGAAGTCTAATGGGTAGAAAAATAATACCGCAGCTTTACCTTCGATGTGTTTTTTGAAATTGAAGTTATCAACGATTTCACCATTGCCTAAAACTGCAGAGGAAGTAAAATCTGGAGCTTGACGAGTTACTAATACCATAGTCATAATTCCTATATGAATGTTAATAAAAATTTTGCGGATGCAAAATGCGGAGAATATTTTAAAAAAATTAACCGCACTTTAACAGCTGTTTTTATCTATTGAATTAATTAATATTGTCTAAGTTACAGGTGAAATATATGTCAGAACATCATACTTTATTAACCATGCTGGTTCATGCAGGGCGTAAAAAGCGTTTGACTCAAGGTTCTGTTAACCCCGTGGTTCAACGTGCATCTTCTTTAGTGTTTGACACTATTGCAGATAAAAAACATTGCACAAAAAATCGTTACAAGGGAGAGCTTTTTTACGGTCGTCGTGGCACGTTAACTCACTTTGCACTTCAAGATTTAATGTGTGAAATGGAAGGCGGAGCCGGTTGTTATCTTTATCCCTGTGGTGCAGCAGCCGTAACCAATGCTATTTTATCATTTGTGGAAACGGGCGATCACGTTTTAATGACAGGTGCGGCGTATGAGCCGACACAAGATTTTTGCAATGTAATTTTGAAAAAAATGCATATTGATACGACCTATTATGATCCAATGATAGGCGCAGAGATTGCGAAACTTGTGCAGCCAAATACGAAAGTCTTATTTTTAGAGTCACCAAGTTCTTTAACGATGGAAGTGCCTGATATTCCTGCAATTGTTAAAGCGGTTCGAGCAGTGAGTCCTGAAATCGTCATTATGATCGATAATACATGGGCTGCAGGGGTATTATTTAAAGCGTTAGAGCACGGTATTGATATTTCTATTCAAGCAGGAACGAAATATTTAGTAGGGCATTCTGATATTATGATCGGTACAGCCGTGGCTAATGCACGTACTTGGGATAAATTGCGTGAGCATTCTTACTTAATGGGACAAATGGTTGACGCCGATTCCGCTTATATGACAGCACGCGGTATTCGAACCTTAGGTGTGCGATTAAAACAACATCATGAAAGTAGTTTAAAAGTGGCCAAATGGTTAAGTGAACAACCACAAGTTAAAGCAGTGTATCATCCTGCGTTGCCAAGCTGTCCAGGCCATGAAAACTTTAAACGTGATTTTACCGGCGCAAGCGGTTTATTCTCTTTTGAATTACATAAACGTTTAAACGATGAAGAGCTTTCCGCCTTTATGGATAACTTTGATCTTTTCACAATGGCTTATTCTTGGGGCGGGTTTGAATCGCTCATTTTATGCAATCAACCAGAAGAAATTGCGAAAATTCGCCCAGGTATTGAGCGTAAATTAACGGGTTCATTAATTCGTGTGCATATTGGATTTGAAGACACGGATGAATTAATTGCCGATCTTCAAGCAGGCTTTGACCGAATCAAATAAGAAAGAGGGCTGTTTATGTAAACAGCCCTTATTTACTCAATCTTTGAGTTGATTTATCATAGTCAGCATTTTTAGTAACTAGAGAAGAACAATGAAACATATTCATATTTTAGGCATCTGCGGGACCTTTATGGGTGGCGTTGCGATGATTGCCAAACAAATGGGTTATAAAGTAACGGGTTCAGATACCAATGTTTATCCACCGATGAGCACTTTTTTACAAGAGCAGGGCATTGAAATTATTCCTAATTATGATGTGGCTCAACTTCAGCCTGCACCCGATATGGTGATTGTCGGAAATGCCATGAAGCGTGGTAATCCTTGCGTGGAATATGTTTTGGATAATGCCTTGCCTTACACATCAGGTCCTCAATGGTTACACGACCATTTATTGCGTAATCGTTGGGTGTTAGCAATTTCAGGTACACATGGTAAAACCACAACAACGGGGATGTTGACTTGGATTTTAGAACAAAATGGGTTAAAACCAGGTTTCCTAATCGGTGGTATTGCGGGGAATTTTGGTACCTCTGCTCGTTTAGGGGAAAGTGAGTTCTTTGTGATTGAAGCGGATGAATATGATACGGCGTTCTTTGATAAACGCTCTAAATTTGTACATTACAATCCAAAAACTTTGATCATTAACAATATCAGCTTCGATCATGCGGATATCTTCGACGATCTTCACGCGATCCAGCGTCAATTCCATCATATGATCCGAACTATTCCTTCCACAGGACGTGTTCTTTCTTTTGCAGATGAACAGAGTGTGAAAGAAACTCTCAATATGGGATGTTGGTCAGAACAGCAATTTATCGGTAAAGATAAAGAATGGTTTGCGGAACGTATTACTAATGATTGTTCTGAATTTGCCGTATTCCATCACGGTAAAAAAGTGGCTGAAGTGAAATGGAATATTGTCGGACAGCACAATATGCACAATGCTTTAATGGCAATTGCAGCCGCTTACCATGCGGGTGTCAAAATTGAAGATGCATGTCAGGCATTAGGTAGCTTTATCAATGCAAAACGTCGTTTAGAAGTGAAGGGGGAAGTAAACGGTATTACGGTTTATGATGACTTCGCTCACCATCCAGAAGCAATTCTGGCGACACTTACTGCGTTGCGTGATAAAGTAGGTGGTGGCGTACGTATTCTTGCCGTATTAGAGCCTCGTTCAAACACCATGAAAATGGGCGTGCATAAAGATGAAATTGCACCTGCACTTGGACGTGCCGATGCCGTATTTATGCTACAACCAGATAATATTCCGTGGGACGTAGCTGAAATTGCGGGACAATGTGTTCAACCGGCATACTACACAGGAAACATTGATAAATTGGTGGATATGATTGTGGCTGAAGCGAAACCAACGGATCAGATTCTTGTGATGTCAAACGGTAGCTTTGGTGGCATTCATCAAAAGATTTTAGATCGATTAAAATAATCTCAATGCAAAGTGCGGTCAAAAATGAGAGTGTTTTTGACCACACTTTTTATCATCAAAAATAAGGAAATAGCATGGCTGATCCACATATTGAATCTCCAATGGATGTTTGGGATAAACTCACCGTCATTATTTATCGCACAGGCTTTGTGATTGCGGCATTTAGCATCTTGGCTTTAACTTGGTATCCTCAACAGGCTCAAATTGCCGTATTGATTGCAGCAACTTGTTGTGCATCATCGCTTCATATTTATTTAAAGCATTTCCGCTTAACATTTCAATTTGCCACCTGGCTTGCACTCTTATGTGCGCTTTTAGGTTGGCATGAATTAGCGTTAGGTGGTGCATTAGTAACACTGGGCGGTTTATGTTTTAAAGAATACTTCTGTTTTAGAGTACCGCTATTAAATTTACAACCTGCATTTGTCGCCGCACTTTGGTTTGCTTGGGTATTTGAAGGGGGTTGGATTACTCGAATTTTATCGTTGATTGTCGGCGGATTATTATTGATTCTTGCGGTTCAAAAATGGCGAATGCCATTACATTTTGATATTGGCGATAAGACAAAGTATCAAATCTAATAAGATTGATGGATAAAGGCATAATGTTTCATGACATTGTGCCTTTATTTTTTTGAGTATTCTACAAAAATTAAAATTGTGATCTTCTTCTCATTTTTAATATAAACCTGAGTTATTTAATAGGTTTTTAAAATCATCACGCGTATAATAATGATAATTATTTTTATTATATTAAGAGGGATAGAGATGGATGACTCAAACAAAAATTATACTACCGTAACTTTATTGCTTTTTTCCTTTATGGGGATAGTCCCTTTAGGAGCCCAGGCGGAAGAAATAAATCAATTGGAAACCATTAATGTTAGTGCAACGGCAGAAAGTAAGACATTAGCAGGTAAAGATGAGGTTTATAGTAAAAATAATGTCACTGAATATAAAAGCAAAAAAGAAATTGAAACTTATCATTCTCAATCTGTATCTGATTTATTAAGTGGTATTACAGGCGTCTATAGTGGCGATGCGCGTAATGGAGGTGCGATTGATCCTATTATTCGTAGTTCTTGGGGACAAGGGCGGATTCCTGTATTAGTTGATGATACTGAACAGGCGATTACCATTTGGCGCGGTTATTCCGGTGTAAGTAATCGTAACTATCTTGATCCATTCTTAGTGAGTGAAGTGAATGTGGAAAAAGGCCCTAATTTAGACCGCACTTTACGCTCCGGGGCGTCAGGCACGATTCGTATGACCACTTTAAATCCTGACGATATTATCAAACCGGGCCAAAAATGGGGTATTGAACTTAAAACGGAGACCGCCGACAATTCCATTAAGGCTCGTCCTTATGAAGGTATTCCCATCGGTCAGGATTATCGACTTGTTGCACCAGATGGGCGTGCCGAATTAGGTGAATGGGCGTTGTATTTTAAAGATGATGATCGGATTAGCCCACGAAAAAAAGGCAGAAATAAACCTTTACACGATAATGCTGTACGTTTGGCGTTAGCAGCAAAAGATGATGGTTATGAAGTCTTAGGGGCGTATGCTTATCGTAAAAAAGGGAATTATTTTGCCGGTAAACGGGGAGGGAAAAAATACGGTGAAGGAACAACCGGCCCGCTTAATTTAGATAAAAACTCCGATGACCCTTATATTCCACTCATTGCTCGAATTTATAAACCGGGTGAAGAAGTACCAAATACATCTTATGAAAGCCGATCTTGGTTATTAAAGGGGAAACTCCACTTTAATAAATATGCTTCACTTTCTGCGAACTTCCGAGACACGCGAATAAATTATGGTGACATAATGCCTTCCCGACTTGGCTATAACTATTCTGCACGTAATACCGTCACCCAATGGCCACTAGCAGATGTAAAACAAAAAACAGGTAATGTTGAGTTTTCCTATAACCCGCCGGATAACAAATGGCTTGATTTAAAGATAGGTGTCTGGGCAGTAAAAAATGATACGGCAACTAATACATCGGGCGGCTCACCTGGCGATGTGCTTTTTAGCGATTATGAAACGCAATCACTTGGAAATGAAGCGTACCACCAACTGGCTGATGAGATCGGTGATAAAGCTTATGATTTGGATCAGATAGAAGATCCTGCTGAACGTAAACGCGCACAAGATCGCGTTTATGAAATTTTTCATAATAAAGTAAAAGAATATATGAAAAATCCTAAATTTAAAAATATTGATGGGATTTTTAATACTCAACCCGCTCAAGTGCAATTTGCCCGTGATAATCATATGGGAATAACCTTTAGCAATGTCACGGAACTAAGTCCAAAACTTCGTTTAAGCATTATGACAAATTACCGTCGTGAAACTTTAGACAGTACCAATGTTTATGAGCTTTGGGATAAATATCAACTTACTGCATTTAATCAATACGACACTGATGATAAAACGGAAGGGGGAAATCTTACTTGTGTGGAGGGCGATTTACATGGTATTTGCCGAGTATCAAACTCAGCTCGTTCAGGAAATCGAAAAGGCAACCGAAATGAATTTAATGCAGGCTTCAAATTTGAATATTCACCAACCGATTGGTTATTACTGACTGCTGGGGTGAAATATACCCATTACAAATCTAAAGATCGCGGTTTGCAGGAAAAAATTGCAAACTTAAAACAGGAAGAGGTATTAACCGAATCACGAATTCCATTTATCGTGAAAAAGTTAAAACAAGTTAGTCCTGAACTCACGCAAAACTATTTAAACTATGAAAGAAAGTCTAAATTATATACAAAATTGTATAATGAATTTGAAGAACTTTATCCAAAACCAGACTATGACTCATCCGAATTTGAACAGTGGGTTAATAATCAATCTAACTATATTTATGCACATGGCTATACAGAATCAACAGAAGAAGAAAATGAGGCTCATGCCATACTTGGCCAAAACGATGCACAATGGGATGAATCAGCAACGCAAACTATTTATTGGGAACGGGACGAATACGGTAATTTTTCTGTTGAGCATTTTCCGTTTACGGATGGACGCATTACAAAAGAAATGTTAGAAAAAAAAAGTAATACATCCACAAACTGGGAAAGAAGATTATTTATATGACATTGGTGCTGATTTTTCTGGCTCGCCAGAAAAAACACCAATAACTAAAGAACAGTGGGAAAAAATGAAAAAGGCAGATCGTAAAGATCACGATTGGGCA
>OGEI01000935.1_pt1 | contig 13964 bp, 8 predicted proteins | sample 1570631 | NCBI WGS metagenome assembly OGEI01 (sample SAMEA2582139, study PRJEB24529) | metagenome | biome: Human gut stool | place: China | collected 2011
TGTTCGTCAATCATATCGCGTACCCAACGAAGGGATTGTTCTTGACGGCGTTTTAAGAAGACCCCATTTTCTTTGCCTTGTTCAGTAAACTCTTGGATGACATCCCACAATTCATCGAGGCCATCCTTTGTGACAGCTGAACATGTATAGGCTTGAGTCTTCCATTTTTCCGTAGCCGGACGGATGTAATGCAACATCCGGTCATAATCGCTACGAGCAATGAGAGCTCGTTTGAGGTTATCCCCATCAGCCTTGTTGACCACAATAGCATCAGCAAGTTCCATAACGCCTTTTTTGATGCCTTGCAATTCATCGCCTGCCCCCGTTAAAACGATGAGCATAAAGAAGTCTACCATGGAGCGCACAGTAACTTCGCTTTGCCCTACACCAACGGTTTCGACGAGAATGATATCGTACCCAGCAGCCTCGCAAAGTAGCATCGTTTCTCTACTTTTACGCGCCACACCGCCTAGTGTACCACCAGCCGGCGATGGACGGATATAGGCTTCAGGATGTTTCGTCAACGTTTCCATCCGCGTTTTATCACCCAAAATACTGCCTTTTGTGACTTGGCTCGTAGGGTCTACAGCCAGTACGGCAACCTTGTAACCCGCTTCAATGAGCATGTTACCGAAAGCTTCAATAAACGTACTTTTACCGGCCCCAGGCACACCAGTAATACCGATGCGTAATGCCTTGCCCGTACGAGGCAATACAGCTTGCAACACTTGTTGAGCTAGTTTGAAATGGTCCTTATTATTACTTTCTACTAATGTGATAGCCCGTGAAAGTATAACGCGGTCCCCCTGCTCGATACCGCGTACATAATCAGCGACAGTTAATTTCTTTCGCCGCTGTACGGGACGTACCGCTGGAGCCAGATGAGCAGAGCTAGATAAGAGGCCGTCATGCATTTCCTTGACGCCTTTCATTACGTGACACGCGTAAGTGTCATCTTTCTTCGCTTCTTCTGGCACCCAGTCGGGACGATAGGTACTACCCTCGGTGCTTGCGTTTTTTACACCTAATTCAGGGGCTTTGCCTTCACCAGTGGTGAAAGTTGCGTCCTGTGTATTGCGCAATTCATCCGGAGTAGGCCGTTTGTTATCAGTCATGAGACTCGTCTTGAACGTGACTAGTCAATGTTTCTAGTAATTTTTTCGCCGCTACTGGCAAAACTGTACCAGGGCCAAAGATAGCCACTGCGCCATGTTCGCGTAGGAATTCATAGTCCTGAGCAGGGATTACGCCGCCGATGGCAACTAAAATATCTCCACGGCCCCGCTTGTTGAGTTCCTCTACAAGTTGAGGCAATAATGTCTTATGCCCCGCCGCAAGAGAACTAAATCCGACAATATGAACGTCATTATCCACCGCATCTTGTGCTGTTTCTTCTGGAGTTTGGAACAAAGGTCCGATATCCACGTCAAAGCCCATATCCGCGAAGGATGTAGCGATAACTTTGGCACCACGGTCATGACCGTCTTGGCCCATCTTCGCAATCATGATACGAGGACGACGACCTTCGAGTTCTTCAAAGTTATCTGCCATTTGGCGTACTTCTTTGATTACATCGTCATCTTCAAATTCGCTGGAGTATACACCGGAAATAGAGCGAATAACCGCTTTATGACGACCGCATACCTTTTCAACAGCAAAGGAAATTTCACCCAAGGATGAACGAGCACGAGCCGCTTCAAGTGCAAGAGCAAGTAAGTTGCCTTCACCCGATTCTGTAGCCTTTGTGATCGCTTCAAGACAGGATTGAACCTTTTCTTCATCCCGGTTAGCACGCAATTGTTCGAGACGACGAATTTGCGCTTCCCGTACAGCTGTGTTATCTACGTCGAGGATATCCAATGGATCTTCTTTATCTAGACGATATTTATTGATACCAATAATCGCTTCACGACCAGAGTCGATACGAGCTTGGCGACGTGCAGCAGCTTCTTCAATACGCATCTTAGGAAGCCCTGTATCGATAGCTTTCGCCATACCGCCAAGGGATTCGATTTCTTGGATATGGCCCCAAGCGCGACGAATCAATTCATCAGTCAACGCTTCTACATAGTAGGAACCGCCCCATGGGTCGATAACCTTACATACCTTAGTTTCGTCTTGGATGTAAAGCTGAGTATTACGCGCAATACGTGCAGAGAAGTCCGTAGGCAACGCAATGGCTTCGTCAAGCGCATTGGTATGTAGAGATTGCGTATGACCTAACGCAGCACCCATCGCTTCCATACATGTACGAGCCACGTTGTTGAATGGATCTTGTTCTGTAAGAGACCAACCAGATGTTTGGCTATGTGTACGAAGTGCCATGGATTTAGGATTTTCAGAGCCGAAACTATTGATAATCTTAGCCCATAACATACGAGCCGCACGCATTTTTGCCACTTCCATGAAGTAGTTTTTACCGATTGCCCAGAAGAAGGACAACCGTGGGGCAAATTTATCTACGTGAAGGCCTGCGTTTACACCTGTACGGATGTATTCAAGACCATCGGCCAATGTGTAACCTAATTCGATATCTGCTGTAGCGCCCGCTTCTTGCATATGGTAGCCAGAAATGGAGATACTGTTGAACTTAGGCATGTACTGGGATGTATACGCAAAGATATCGCCGATGATACGCATGGACGTAGCTGGAGGGTAAATATAGGTATTACGTACCATGAACTCTTTCAAGATATCATTTTGGATTGTACCAGCCATAACCTTTTTATCAACGCCCTGTTCTTCACCTGCTAGGATGTAGAACGCCATAACAGGCAATACGGCGCCGTTCATTGTCATGGATACGGACATTTGGTCAAGAGGGATACCAGAGAATAGAATTTCCATGTCGAGGATGGAGTCTACCGCAACGCCCGCTTTACCAACGTCACCTACTACACGAGGATGATCGGAGTCATAACCGCGGTGAGTAGCAAGGTCAAAGGCGATAGACAAACCTTTTTGGCCCGCTGCCAAGTTACGACGATAGAACGCATTGGATTCTTCCGCTGTGGAGAAACCAGCGTACTGACGTACTGTCCAAGGACGAGTAACATACATTGTGGAATAAGGTCCACGCAAGAATGGAGGTACACCAGCCATATAGTCAAGGTGTGTCATCCCTTCATAATCCATCTCTGTATAGAGAGGTTTTAGTTGGATTTGCTCCATTGTTGTATTATATAAATCTTCAAAGCTTTTTCCTGTTTCTTTTTGAAGTTCAGCAAGCCATGCATCGCGAGATGTTGCTGTCTGAGATCCCAAGCCAAGAGAGGAGAAGTCTGGATTTTTAAACATGAGCTCACATCCCTTTCTTATCTTGTAACGTATTCAAGATTTCGTAACAATTTGCACGAACAGAAATGAAGTCGTCCACGCCAGCTTCACGGTATACAGGTTCTAAGTCCTTAGGAGGTGCCCCTGCTAAAATAACCGTTACATGCGGCATAGTTTCTTTCAATTCCTTAGCAAGTGGTGGTACCAATTCTGGATAGGTATCATCTGTAGAACAGATAACAACTACATCAGCACCACTTTCACGAGCAGCTTTCGCAGCATCAGCCGTTGTTTCATGACCATCATTTTTGATAACTTCAAAAGCACCTACTTCGAAGAAGCCTGTGGAGAAGTCCGCACGAGGTTTATGTTGAGGGATTGGCCCCATATTGGCCAAGAATACCTTCACATTATCTTTCGTACGTTGTTTATAATTCTCAGTGCGCATGCGAAGTGCTTCAAACTGTTCAGTCCAGCGATGGGCTGCAATGGATTCAATCGTTTCGGATGCAATATCGCCAGCATCTAAAGCCTTGCGGATTTGACGTATTGTTAATTTTTGTAATGCACCGAGTTCAATAAGGCCAATCAAAGCGCCTGGCTCTGTCGTACCTGCTTCTAGGGTAGCCTGTGCTTTCACAACAGCATCTGGCTCCGCACTCGCCAAGTACTCTTCGATTTGAGCAACCCGTTTTTGACGCAATGTTTCTTGATTTTCTGGTTTTGGATCAAGCAATTCTTCAGTCATATTCGCATACATGTTGTTACCTACAGCCACATCTTTGCGGAATGCAAGGTTTTTGAAGCGTTCATCAAGAACTGCTTTAACTTGAGCTTGTGGATAGCCTTCTTTCAAAGCTGCTATGATGCCACCTTTAGACTCAATAGTTTGGAACTCAGCCCAAATTTTTTCGCATAATTCAGCTGCCAATGTTTCCACATACCAGGAACCGCCTACAGGGTCCACAGGTTGACGCAACTCGAATTCAGTTTGCAACATAACTTGGATGTTACGGGCAATACGACGAGAAAAATCGTCAGCCTTGCGAATTGGTTGGTCGAATGGGGACACTTCAAGACTGTTCAAACCGCCTACAACACCAGAGAATGCTTGTGTTGTATTACGCAACAAGTTTACATATGGGTCGTATACAGTTTTTGTGAAAGCCGATGTTCTGCCGTGTACATGAACGGCACGGTCAGCTTCTTCAGCACCGAACGCTTCCATGATGCGCGCCCAAAGTACGCGCAATGCACGCAATTTAGCAATTTCCATAAAGAAGTTTGCACCCAAGGAGAATGTAAACATCATGCTGTTAGCAATAGTATGAATATCGATGTTCCGTTGTGCTAATTGACGCACGTAGCAAACGGCTGTTGCCAATGCATAAGCAACCTCTTGTACATCGTTAGCGCCGCCATTAGCGTATACATCACCAGATACGAGTACAGTTTTAAGCTCTGGAGCTTGTTCTTTAGCCCATACAACAGTATGTGCCATTTCATCAAAGGCTGTATCTAAAGACATATGCAATGTGCCATCTTTAGCCCAAACACCAATAGGGTCTGCACCAACGAGACCTTTCAAGTCAGAAGTCTGTTTTTTAGAGCCTTTCACCGTAGCCGCTAACATACCGAGCAAGATAGCTGCAGAAGCACCTGTTTCAATGTATAAAGGATTTTCCTTCAAATTAAAACGCTCAATCAATTGTCTACAATCATCCATAGTAGACAGAGATGTACCGCCGATACCAACAGCTGCGCCTACTTGCACATCTTGATCATGGCGTGTTGCTTCATCAAGGCGAATATTGTGAATGGTGCCACCTTTTACAATTTCGTATAAACTTGCATGGTTAGCATCTTTAGGCAAGGAATCGTCTACGTACTGGGATACGCCCCAAGACTCTTTAATATAACCACTTGCCTTTGTGCCACGTAGGAACTCACCTGCCCCAGGGTATACACCCTTTGGAATTTTTTCTCCATGCAATGCAGGCGTGTAAATTGGTTGTAACGTAATTCCCTCATAGGTTTTAGTGAACATCTTCTTATGGAAGTCGCCACCTTTTAACGCTTTTTCAACCTCGGCCTGCCATTGTTCATACGTAGGTTTCTTAAACTCATCAAAGGATACAGGTGCTAATAAATCGCGTTCAGCATCCTTTGAAGTCTTTTTGTCAGACATATATGTGCCTCCTTTTCAACTCGAAACCATACCGAGAAACAGCGCACCGTACCTGCGAATTGTTAGATATATGAATCACTCGAGCTTTATCTTATTGGACCACATCAACCTCAAAATGTGTCCATCTGTTTAATATCTATAAAACCTGATTCCTATACTCAACATCCACTCTAAGGGCAATAAAAAACGTGCCACCTAAAGTGACACGTAAGGTTTCTTATTGAAAGGTACACTAAAAAATACTGTAGCCAGCATACCCCAATCCCCTTCCTATCGCTCGTAGGTACATAACGGTGATTATCAAATAGGCAGTTCTCCTGGCTCGGGATCATCACCTCGCTTTCGCCTTCCCAGATTTCTCCAGTGACATGAATGAAAGCAGGCTCGTCCTTACAGTGGCGGGACCGCATCGGCTTGTACCGATTTCTCTATTAAGTCTTGCGACACCTATTCTCTATATTCGTTGTTCTAAGTCCAATATAGTGTAACAATATGCACAAAGTCAATGAACATAACATTTAATCATAAGTACCAAAACTAAAGTTATAACTGAAAATCATATGCAATAACTAAAACGCATGATTTGAGAATTAGTGATATAATAAATACTATCACGAGGAGGCATTATGGAACATACAAGTAAAAAAGGGTTAATCACAGCCCTTAGTTGTTATATCATTTGGGGCTTACTCCCTCTATATTGGGCATTATTAAACCATGTTTCACCGTATAATATACTGGCACAGCGCATTATCTGGTCAGGTGTTTGTATGGCTATCGTTGTATTTGGTCTACATTTTAAGCAATTCAAAAAGGACTTTCAATTACTAAAAGAACAACGTTCACAACTATTCCTACTGTTAATTGCGGCAGTCATCATCAGTGTAAACTGGTTCACCTACATTTGGGCCATCGCCAATAATCAAGTTATGAACACGAGCCTTGGTTATTACATCAATCCACTCTTTAATGTAGTATTAGGTGTCATCCTATTTAAAGAGGTTCTATCTATACCGAAAAAGCTAAGTGTCCTCATCGCTACCATCGGTATCGCCTTGCTCACCTATCAAGTGGGATCCTTACCGTTAGTATCGATGATCCTCGCCGTTTCCTTCGGTCTCTATGGAGCCGTAAAAAAGAAACTACTCATCTCTCCCTTTACGAGCATCGCCTTTGAGGCCTGGCTATTAACACCGCTAGCCTTACTATATACAACCATGGTCGATAATACCGTGTGGTCCTATTTCGGCACAGACTGGTATACAACCATGTTGCTCATAGCCTGCGGTCTAACTACATCTGTCCCATTGGTGCTATTCTCCTATGGGGCGCAACTATTGCCGCTCAATCTACTAGGCTTCTTGCAATATGTATCCCCTACCATTGCCTTGTTGCTTGCCATCTTTTACTTTGGTGAAAGCTTTGGCACACCACAGATGATCGCCTTCGGTTGTATCTGGATAGCCTTAGTATTATTCTCCTTATCAAGCCAAATTACAACACGCATTAGCCTAAAAAAGTAAGGTATATCCTATATATCAACTAAAAAGCTGTATCAAATGACATGCTCATTTGATACAGCTTTCTTTTTTATAGACGTATTAATCTAACTTATTTTAATCTAACTCATTCATATTGGTTGTATTCATATTAGAAATGTAATGGTTATAGGCCTCAATCATACGATTATAGTCATTATCTTGTTTTGATCCCATATAGGTACGAATTGCACCAATCGTAGAGTTTACAGAGGTCTTAACAGAATCATACTTAGGACTAGCAATACCATTTGATACATCGCCAATAGCTTGTAGCTCTTGATTGATAGCATTTACATCTAATTGTTTTTCACTATCGATCTTTTCTAAGACCGCAGTAAGTCGCAAATGAACCTCTTGTGCTGCAGCAGCATTTTTCTTGCCCGCATCGCGCAATTGTTGTAACCGTTGTTGCAAGCGGTCCGTATTGATTTTATGCATAACATTATCAAAGTCAGCATAAATAGGAACAAATTGTTCATACAATTGAACATATTTAGGGCCTAATTGTTGTTCCTTAGCATAGTTATCTGTGGTATACCCTTTAGATTTATAATATGCATCGAGCTCTTCCGCTACCGGTGTAATTTCGTTCAATTTTGAAAGTAGCTTATCTAAAGGCTCCTTCATTTCATCATACGGAATACCTGCTTGCTTAGCCTCTTCTAATTCTTTTTGTAACTGCTTAAAGTTCGGTGCACTAAATACAGTTAAATGCTGCCCCGCTTTTAACTCATTAAGAGTTGGCGTATTCGCATAATCAAACATGACAGCCATGCGATTGTATCGGCTTACAGCTTTCACATATTGATTAAATAACTGCACCTGATCCTGCTCAGACCGCTGCGCAATTTCCTTGCGGCTCTGTTCAGTACCCTGCCATAGCTCTGACATACTACAACCGCTCAAAAAAAATGGGGATGTCAATGTCGCCGCACACAACACAGCCATTGCTACCCTTTTACCGAATGGTTTCATGATCAATCCTCTCCTTCCATCAATACACAACCTAATTTATACATATTAATTATATACTAATATGATTTTTATGAATAGGATTAATAACCAATGCACAAGAGGCTATGGAACTCTATATATTAGGCGCTTTAGAAGATGGACAAACTCTACCTACCCCCACATCTATTCGCAGCTTACCATGTACCGACACAACATATCCTACATTAGTGCAAACAGATATTGATTTAGCTAAAAATAGTAAGTCCGTAAAGAAAACCCTAACGATTCCTGCCTGGCTAAACGACAGAGCATTAGCTAAAGGAATTAACTTTTCTCAACTTTTACAAGAAACATTAGTAGAGAAAACAATGTAATTTACATCATCAATTGCTCAGTAAAATTAGAACTATTGTCCATGCAATAGATGCTAAGGTTAGTAATAGTATACAGATCATCCACAAGATTATTACAAAATAGAGCAGTAGCTTGAGTACATATAGTACATCAAACCATATACTATGTTGGTCCTCTAGACGGTCCATATAGGCACTAAGACATCGCACCAAATAGGGCGGTTTAACATTAGGATTCAGTTTTTTCAAATAAAACACCAAATAAGGCATAACAATACACCCTACCACCACTATATAGCTAAGGAAAATTGGTGTTTCAATATTGTACCGAGTCATAAACCCTGACCAGTCTACGACCATTAGACCACCAAGGTATAGAAAAACAAGCCAATATAAAAATCCTATCACCTTTATAATAAGGCGAATCATCTGTTTCACATCCATGTCTATAATCCTACCAATGTTTTAAATCGCCTATTATTGTGAAAGCGTTCAAAATGGTCTTGTTCAGCTGCAACAGCTTTTACAGAAGGATCAATTTTTATAGCCTTTTCTAGCCAATCAAGGGCCTTAGTATCATCCCCTTGGTCTGCATAAATGGTAGCAATACCATAGACGGACCAAGTATTACTAGGGTCCTTTTCTAATACCTTTTCAAACCATTGTTTAGAATCGTTTAACTGACCTTGCAATTTATAGACCATGGCCATGTTATAGTAATTAGCCACATTGCTAGGATCTAAATCATAAGCCTTTTTAGTATCTGTCAACCCTTTAGCCGCATCACCATTTAATGCTGTTGCAAAGCCGCGTACAGAATAGGCTTCTCCGTTGTTAGCATCTTGTTTAATAGACGCAGTGGCTTCTTCTATGGCTTTCGGATACTCACCAGCAGATAAGGCTTGCTTTGCTGTAATTAGATGGTCATCTTGCTTGGTAGTCGCTTGGCTGTTTCCCGCGGCAGATGTAGCGGAACCAGTAGCAGAACTAGTTGCATTTGATTCTGTTTTATTACTATTCGTATTTTGATTCAATCCACATCCCGTAAGGGCTGTTATTAAAAGGAAAAAAAGCACAACCTTCTTCATTAGAAATTCTCCGATCATTAATTATATACAAGACTCTATAGCATGATGATATAATATAAAATACCTCCCGAAAGGAGGTGGTATATTGCAGGAGCTGTTTTATGCACTCTGGGGCACCTTGCTTGCCCCTATTATTGTTGCCTTAGTTGTAACTACCTACAGCTACTGGCTTAACAATAAAAACAAAAAATAAGCAAGAAAAAGGACGAGCTGCCACTCGTCCTTTTTTTTGGTTATATTGCAGGTAATTTCATACACTCTACTACCTACGTTTAGTATACCACATTTCTTAGAAAAATAAAGAATTAGCAATAAATCTCATAAAACTCCTAAAAACTATTAGTAGTTTTAACATAATTTACGAGCAATATTAAAGCAACATTAACATAAACTACCAGTTACTTTAACCCAACCTACTAGTAACCTTAGTGTAAACTACTAGCAACATTAACGTAAATAGCAATAGATATACAAGACTTATTTCTTAGCCTTAGAGCAACGGTCCAATAGGAATGCAACGCCAATGAATGGGATGCCGCCGTTTTCACCAAGGCCGATTTCACAGGTAGAGCTGGAGCTTACGCCTAGTGTTGCACCGTATTCAGCGATTTCAGCTGCAAGGTCTTTGGTAGCACATTTGTTGAGTTCTGGTGTGAAGAACCCTTTTTGACCAGCAAAGCCATCACATGCAAAGGATTTAATGTTGAATACATGGTCTGTGCATAGACGAGCCAAATCTTCAATATATTGAGATTTATTCAAGGATTTGATCTTACATTGTTTGTGTACAATTACGCGTTCATCGCATTTTTCAATGTCGAGATGAGGCACAACGTATTTGCACAAGAATTCAGAAATATCGTTGATTTCTAAGTCTGGCATATGTTTGAAAGCATGGTTGAAGCATGCACTATGGTCGATTACGATTGGGTATTTACCATTTTGAGATGCTTTCATCAATGCATCATGCAAGTCTTTGACAGCCCGTTCATGAACGTCGTCGTAGTTTTCAAAGCTCAAGCCACAGCAGAGGTTTTCGATATGTTCAGGGTAGATAATATCGATATGGGCCTTGTTGCAAAGGCTTTCCACTACTTGTTGCAAGCTACGTTCATCGTCGTAACCTTGATTAGGTTTGAAGGCGCGATTCGCACAGGTACTAAAATATACAACCTTTTCAAAATTAGTCGGTTTAATGCGACTTCTTAATCTGTAACGATTAGCCTTAGGCGTAGTCTTAGGAATGTACGGAGTAATACCAGTTACACCATGTAAGCCTTCTGTAATCTTGGAAATCGCTTTTTGTGTAACAATAGAGCCTGCAATACCTTCGAGACTTACGCCGGCACGAGCCATTTGAAGTGTAGTAGGGAAATTATCGTAAATCTTCTTAGCCAATTCTGGTGCTGGAGGATCGATGCGACGCATGGATAATGCAATTTGAGCCGTATCGATGCTGAGCGGGCAAAGGCCTTTACACATGGAGCACGCAGCACAGGTATCTACACCAAAGTATTCATAGCCTTTTTTAAGCTCCGCAGCCAATGTGAAATTGCCTTCGTTTTCAAGGCGTTTCGTTTCGCGCAACAATGCGATACGTTGACGAGGAGTCAATGTTAAATTGCGGCTTGGACAATGTTTTTCACAGAAACCACATTCCATACAGATTGTGAAAGCATCATCGATAACGCATTGAGCTTTAAGGTTTTTCTTATACACATCTGGGTCATCAGTAATGATAACATCAGGATTCAAGATGCGTTCAGGGTCAAAGATAGCTTTGATGCGACGGTTGATTTCATACGCTTTACGGCCCCATTCCATTTCTATAAATGGTGCCACCATGCGACCTGTACCATGTTCAGCTTTCAAAGAACCACCGAAGCCAGAAACGCGTTCGGACATTTCTTTTACCAAATCGCCAAAGTTCTTAGTATCTTTAGGATCACTGAAATCAGGCGTAATGTTAAAGTGAACATTACCAGATAACGCATGGCCGAAGATTACGCCACCGTCTACGAAATCGTATTTGTGGAATAATTCGGTAAGCATTTCGATACCCTTCGTGAAATCTTCGATTTGGAAGCATACGTCTTCTGTAATAACAGTGGTGCCTTTTCTACGTTGACCACCAACGATTGGCAAGATACCTTTACGGATTGCCCACCAAGAATCGTATTCTTTAGGATCTTGAGAGTAAAGACTTGGGATAGCCGTTGGAATATCTTTCAATTTGTCTTTAATGAAAGCTAAGTTTTCATCGACAATTTCTTTAGAGTAGCTTTCAGTTTGGAACAAGATAGCACTTGTACCTTCAGGAACTTCACGAACAAATTCAGGCACATTATCTAGCGATTGAACGGCCTTAAGGGATTGATAGTCCATCATTTCAGCAGCGATAACCTTTTCACGGCCCATATTAGCCAATGCTACAACCGCAAGGGATGCATCGTTCAATGTTTTGAAGAACATCAAGCCGCAGCCTTTATGAGGCTCGTCTTCAATTGGTTTGTACACGATTTCAGATACGAAACCCAATGTACCTTCAGAACCGATGAACAAGTGGTTGATGATATCGATAATATCTTCAAAATCAACAAGGGAGTTCAAGCCGTAGCCTGTAGTATTTTTGATTTTGTACTTGTGATGAATCAAGTGTGTCAGTTCTTCATCGGCCAAAATATCCTTGCGCAATTGCAAGATATCCTCTACCATTTGAGGTTTTTCTTTAAGGAATTGATCAATGCTCTTTTGGTCAGACGTATCAAGGATGGAGCCATCTAGTAATACAACGCGAATGGACCGAATTGTTTTATAAGAGTTTTGCGCCGTACCACAGCACATACCAGAGGAGTTATTATTCAAAATACCGCCTACTAATGCAGTGGCAAGCGTTGCAGGATCTGGACCGATTTTACGATTGTACGGTTTCAATAAATCATTCGCATCGGAACCGATAACACCACATTCGCATTTTAAAGCCTTGCCATCATCGATAACTTCCATCTTCTTGAAGCCATCATTACATACGATGAGTACATCTTCACTGGAGCATTGACCAGACAAGGAGGAGCCGGCCGCACGGAATGTAAATGGTGTACCACATTGTTGGCATAAACGAATGAGCCGTCTTACTTCCCGTTCATCCTCTGCCTTTACAACAACCTTTGGTAAATAGCTATAGCAAGACGCATCAACGCCATATGCATAACGACGTAAATGATCGGTATATACGCGACCTTTACAAATCTCATTTGCCTCTTTGGCAAAACGTTCATAATCTCTAATAAGTGTACTCACTTGTATTTCCTCCTATCCTTTCTTAAGGAATCTATTACTTTTAGTATACGCCGTTCTCATTCTCCTCACTATAATTATGCATAATTTATATCTCTTCTAACAAAAATCGATATGCATTACCCTTTTATTCCCTCAGTTGAAAGTACATCTCATTAGCATTATCATGTACCCATTTTTCCTCATGTGCAATCGAGAATCCTTATTTATTAAGCATGTATAGATATAGTCAGTAATTATCTACTAAAACCTCTCTAAATAACGATTCGTACTACCTATAATTCTATAGTAAATACATTACTAACATTATGCATAAAAATAGTATGATTTATATATTTTAAATTTTTCATTCTCATTTATAGTTCTCTATGACTTTTAGTTATACCCTTTTATAAAATGCTGAAAATACAGAAAGCCCTCTAATGGTAACATGCTTACGAATCACCATTAGAGGGCTTATATTAAATTATATCATCCCAAGATACCAGATTTAAGAATGAGGCGTACCGCCAATGCAAAGACAGCTACGCTCATGAGAGCGAGGATAGCTTTTGCTTTGAGACGTTTTGCAATACGGGCCCCCGCTTGAGCGCCAAAGATAGCGCCAATACTAGTAGGGATAGCAATGCTAAATACGATGTGACTTTCAATTAAATGTGTAATAACCCCCACCGTTGTTGATACGGCGAGAATAGATTGACTTGTAGCCGTTGCCATATGGGTAGGAAAGCCCATGAGATAAATCAAAGCCGGCACATGGATGAGGCCACCACCTATACCAAAGATACTCGAAATAAAGCCAACAAAAAAGCTAATACTAATACCGATAGGTTTACTATAGCTCAACTGCTCAAGAGTAAGGCTTTCTTCCTTTCTTTCCCCTTTTCTAAAATTTTTAAAACCAATCAATACGGATGCACACAGCATAAAGCATCCAAAGGCAAACATAAAGCCTTTACCAGAGAACCACCCCGACATTTGAGCCCCTAAGATAGCCCCTGGGAAGGTAGCCACACTAAAGACGAGAGCCGCACTGATATATACCTTTTTCTGTTTAAGATACGCTATAGATCCGGAGATAGCATTACACATAACAGAAAAGAGCGACGTCCCTACAATCATAGACGGAGACCATTCCGGGAACCAGTACATAAAAAGAGGTACAAATACAAGCCCTCCACCAGCACCAATAATAGTGCCTAGCATAGCCGCTAAAAAGCCGACTATAGTAAAAAATAGATACCATTCAATTATTTCATCCACCATT
>OGEI01000939.1_pt1 | contig 13904 bp, 7 predicted proteins | sample 1570631 | NCBI WGS metagenome assembly OGEI01 (sample SAMEA2582139, study PRJEB24529) | metagenome | biome: Human gut stool | place: China | collected 2011
TGACATATGGACGGGAAAAGAGATAAGCCAGACAAGATTTGGTGAGTCAGAGGAACTTGAATGGCTTGAACGCAATCTGTTCAGATATCCGTATAAGAGATACAATAAGAAAAATGAGGTTCCTGATATAAGCTGCCATGTGCTTAAATATGCCGAGGATGAGGTTGATTTTGTTGTTCAGAAAATAAAAGGACTGCTTGTTGGCGGCTGTTGTTATAGGGATATTGCGATTGTTGCAGGAAGTCTTGAAACATACGGAAGTATTATCGAACACTCAATGAAAAAGGCTGGGATTGCCTGCTTTGTCGACCAGAAAAGAGGTGTTCAGTCGAGTGTGCCGGTGCGTGCCATAGATGCACTTTTGCAGATAATAATAAAAGATTTTGCTTATGAGGATGTGATGGACTATCTGAAAAGCTGTCTTTCGTGGACGAGTGACAGTCAGAATGATATTCTTGATAATTATCTTCTGGCTACGGGAATCAGAGGTTTTAAATCGTGGAACAGGGAATGGAACACGGCATATGCCTACAGAAGGATGACTGACGAGTCAAAGGATTTTGCAAACGGAGTTGTCGAGAATGTCAGGCTTGGTGTTCTGGAAAATCTGTCAGAGCTTTATGAAAAAACGGCAAAAGGAAAGCATACGGTCAGAGAATATGCGGCATCATTGTTTGAGTTTTTTGAGAGACAGCATTTTTATGAGAAGCTGATGGAATTTGCTGACGAATACGAAGAAAATGAAAATTTTGATATGGCGAGTGAGTACAGACAGCTTTACGGCATGGTGATAGAAGTATTTGAAAAACTTGTCTCGCTGATGGGTGATGAGGAAATGTCGCTAAAGGAATTTAAGGATATTCTTGATGTTGGTTTTTCGGAGGCAAGGATAGGAGTAATTCCACCGGGGATAGACCAGGTTATGGCTGGTGATATGTCGAGAACAAGGATTTCAAATATAAAATACTTGTTTCTTGTGGGTGCTAACTCTTCAAATATTCCAAAGGGTAATGGAAGCGGCGGTATTATTTCGGAGTCGGAGAGAAATTTTCTTGCGGAAAATGAATTTGAACTTGCACCGACGGCAAGGCAGCAGGTATATACGGAGCAGTTTTATCTTTATTTAAACCTGACAAAGCCATCAAAACACCTATATATAACATATTGCGACAGCGAGAGGGACGGAAGTGTAAACGAGCCGTCGTATATTATTTCGAGGATAAATAAGATTTTTCCGTCAGTAAGTGTCAAATTTGAGGAGCGAAAACAGAGCGAAGAAAATGCTTGGTCTGATGATGAGGGAAAGAAATATCTTATCGCAGGTCTTAGAAATGGAGATTTTTCTGATAAAAAATGGCAGGAGATATATAATTGTTATTTTGACTCAGAGGAGAATAAAAAAACGCTTGATAACATATTGACAGCGGCTTTCTTTAAGGAAAACAAGAGCAGTATTTCCAAAAAAATCGCAAAGAGCCTTTATCCTGAAAATCTCAGAGGAAGTACATCACAGCTTGAGAGATATGCGGCTTGTGCATTTTCGTATTTTATGCAATATGGACTTAAACTTCAGGAGAGACAGGAACACACCATTGAAGCCTATGATATAGGAAATATTGTTCATGATGCACTTGATATGTACACTAAGATACTTCTTGCAGGAAACAGGAGATGGCAGGATGTTGATAAAAAAGAGCAGGAAAAGATAGCAGGCGAATGTGTGGAGAAAGCGGTAAGTCTTTGTAAGGACGGTATTATGAGAGATACGAGCAGAAATCAGTATATGATAAAGCGTATTCACAATGTTGTTAATAAGACGATATGGGCGATTTCAAAACAGATGGGTCAGGGAAGTTTTGACACTATTGAGAGTGAGCTGATTTTTGAGACTGTAGGAAAAGCCAAAGAAACAGATGAGGAACTTATAAAACTTGTGGGAAAGATTGACAGACTCGACGGATTTTCGGACGGTTCAAAGGACTATGTGAGGGTTGTCGATTATAAGACAGGAAACAAGGAATTGTCGCTCAGTGAACTTTATTACGGACTTCAGATGCAGCTTGTCATTTATCTTAAGGCGAGCATTGATAAGAAATCTAAGGCTGAAAAGATAGTTGTGCCTGCGGGTATGCTCTATTACAGGATAAAAGACCCTATCTTAAATGAAAAGGTTACGCCTGAAAATTTTGAGCAGAAAACTTTGGAATCGCTTGCGATGAACGGGCTTGTAAACGGAGATTTTCCTATGCTTGAGGGAAGTGACAGAAATCTTGAGCAGAACAACGGCGTGTACCAGCCTGATTATGTGTCTTCCGTAAGCAATATTGAAACCGGGAAAAAAGGTCAGCTTAAGAAAAGCTCAGGTGTCACAAATACAGATTGTCTTAATGAGCTTATTAAATTTACGGAGAAAAAAGTTGTGGATATGTCAGAGGAGATACTTGACGGAAAAACACTTGTAAATCCGTATAAGACAAATGAGTCACAGCCAAAATCAGCCTGTATGTATTGTGCGTTCAGGAGCGTGTGCAGATTTGACAGCAGGCTTTATGGCAATGATTATAGGGTGTTTGAAAAATTGTCGGATGATGATGTTATGAGAATTATTCATGGGGAACTGTCGGATGAGGAATGATATGGGCGATACAAGATGGACGGATGACCAGCAGAGAGTTATTGATGCGAGAAATTGCAATCTTTTAGTTTCAGCGGCGGCTGGTTCGGGCAAGACTGCGGTGTTAGTTGAGCGAATTATAAAAATGATAACTGATGAAAAAAACAATGTGGATATTGATAGATTGCTGGTGGTTACCTTTACAAATGCGGCGGCAGTAGAGATGAAAACAAGAGTGGGTGAAGCTATAGAGAGCAGGCTTCTTGAAGAACCTGACAATGAACATCTCCAAAGACAGGCTTCGCTTCTTCATAATGCACAGATTACGACAATGCACAGTTTTTGTCAGTATGTCATAAGAAATTATTTTCATGTGATAGATATTGACCCTGCTTTTAAGGTTGCAAATGAGAATGATATGAAGATTGCTCAGAGTGAAATTCTTGCTGAGCTTATCGAACAGCGTTATGAAACGGAAAAAGATAATGAAAATTCAGCGTTTCATCTATTTTCAGAAATGTTTGCTCACGGCCGTGATGACAGCAAGATTGAGTCGATTGTGCTTGAATTATATGGAAAAGCCATGAGTTACCCGTGGCCTGAAAAGTGGCTCAATTCGATTACGGACATATATAAATGTGAGAATGTGCAGTCACTCGAAAAGACTAAATGGATAGGCGAGCTTGTAAGTTATGTTAAGGAGCTTGTAAATTCATACAAATTACTTGCCGAAAAAGCAATAAAAATATGTGATGAGCCTGACGGTCCGGCAAAATACAGAGCAGCTTTTGAGGATGACATAAGGCAGTTTGATGATATATGCAAGGCGGAGAATTTTGAAGAATTGTCGGCGGCATTTGGAAAAGTTTCAAGGATGGATAAGGGCAGAATTACAAAGAAAGACAATGTCGATGCAGAGAAAAAGGACATGGCAAGTGCGTTCAGGGACGCTTATTTTTCAAGTCAGGGAGGAATGATAAAACTTCAGGAGAAATTTTTCAATAAAACTTTGGAGCAGCAGATACAGGAATTAAATGAGATGGCACCTGCCGTGGAGGAACTTGTTAAGCTGACGATTGATTTTATCCATGCGTTTGCAAAGCGAAAAAGAGAGGACGGGGTTATTGATTTTAATGATATGGAGCATTTTGCCCTTGCAATACTGACGAGTGAAAATAAGGAAGGTGAGGTAGTTCCGAGCAAGGTGGCAGAAGAACTCAGGGAGTATTATCAGGAGATAATGACGGATGAGTATCAGGACAGCAATTATGTTCAGGAGCTTATACTTACCAGCATTTCGGGAGAGCCTGCAACAGCTCCTTATATGTTTATGGTAGGTGATGTAAAGCAGAGTATTTACGGTTTCAGGCTGGCAAGACCGGAATTGTTTATGAACAAATATAACAGCTACAGTCTTGAGGGTGGAACAAAGGAGCATAGAATTGATTTAAAGCAGAATTTCAGAAGCAGGGCTTGTGTGCTTGAAAGTTCAAATGCTGTCTTTGAGAAGATAATGAAGCCGTGTCTTGGCGGTGTTGAGTATGACGAAGCGGCAAGACTTGTGCCGGGGCGGGTTTACGAGGAGACAGACAAAAAAACGTCAGAAAAAGCGTCAGAAAAAGCGTCAATTATTCTTATTGACAAAAAAGCAGATAATGACGATGGAATGATGGACAAAGAGCTTGAGGCCGCAGCAATCGGAAATAAGATAATTGAGATGGTGCAGGGTGAAAATCCTCTTTATGTATGGGGAAAACAGGGTTATCACAGGGTTACATACAGCGATATTGTAATACTTTTAAGGAGCGTTCAGGGGTGGACAGAGCCGTTTCTTGAAACATTGTCTGATATGGGAATACCAGTGTCGGCAGGCACGAAAGCAGGATTTTATGAGTCGATAGAAATTCTCACAATGACAAATCTGCTCAGGATAATAGACAATCCGAGACAGGATATACCGCTTGTGTCAGTGCTTCGCTCGGTCTTTGTGGGACTTAGTGATGATGAACTTGCGGCGATAGCCGTAATGCCGAGGACTCTTGATTATTGGGATGCAATGAGCCTTTTTGTAAAGACAGTGAGAAAAGAAGACGGCACAGAAAAGTATATGACAAATATAGTTCTTGATGAAAAAGAAGCAGATGAGCTGGCAGACAGACTGGAAGATTTTATGGATAAATTAAATTATTATCGTGAATTGGCAAAAGAACTTCCGGTCGATAAGATAATACAGACAATTTATGATGAAACTGATTTTTATGATATTATGTCGGCAATGCCAGCGGGCGAAAAGAGGGCGGCAAATCTCGATATTTTACTGGGACAGGCGAGGGATTATGCAGCAAACGGGCATCATGGAATATTTAAGTTTACACATTTTGTCGAGAATATAAAAAAGGCGGCGCTTGATATTGGAGAAGCATCGGTAAACAATGAGAGCATGAACGCAGTAAGAATAATGACAATGCACAAAAGCAAGGGACTTCAGTTTCCGGTTGTATTTGTGTCAGGACTTGGAAAAAGTGTAAATCTCATGGAGGCAAACGACAAGGTTATAATAAATTCGGACTATGGTGTCGGAACTGATTATGTAAATCTTAAACTTATGTACACCGAAAAAAGTCTGTTCAACAATTTCCTCAGAAGCAGGATAAAAGTTAATGCACTTGCCGAGGAAGTAAGAATGCTTTATGTTGCGATGACAAGAGCCGAAGAAAAACTGTTTTTAACCGGAGTGTCTGCAAATATTCTGCAGGGAAACATGGGAGCAAGAGGAGAGGGAAAAAAGAAGATAACGACATGGAAAGAAAAAGGGCAAAACCTTGAATTTTCGGGACTTTTGTCACTTACAAAGCACATAGACATGATAATGGCTGCGATAGCTGACAGACCTGTTTTTAAGGAGTGCATAGAAGAGCTGGAATCTGAAAAAGTGTATGGAACAAATGATGAACTTTTTGACCTTGAGGTGGTATCAGTCAATAATATTGTAAGCGTATCAAAGGAAAACCGTGAGATAGCAAAACAAAAAGAAAAAGAACTTATAAACTGGGATGCGTCAAAAGTTTATGATAAAGAAATGAAAGATTATATAGCACAGAACTTGGAATTTTCGTATAAATATGAAAATGAACTTGGAATACCTGTTAAAGTGTCTGTATCTGAACTTAAAAGAATAGCGATGGAAAAACTTGACGAGTTTAATGCTGGAGATGTTGAGGAAAATCCGGTACGAGAGGAGGAAATTTCGCTTTTTGACGGTTCGTATGAGGAGTGTTCATTAGACGGTAAAAATAATGAGAATGTAGCAGAAAGCAAATATGCAGATATACCACGACCTGACTTTATGAAAAAAGAGGAAGTAAAGACGGGTGCCGCAAGGGGAACACTCTATCATCTTGTTATGGAACATATTCCGTATGAAAGACTTGACAAAGATTTTGACTTTGCACTGTTTATTGAAGAACTTGTGCAGGGCGGTTATATGACCGAAGAAGATGCAAAAGCGTTGAATGTAAAGAAGTTTGAGTGGTTTGCAAAGAGCAGATTATGCGGCAGGATGAGGGCGGCAGCAGAAACAGGGGAACTTAAAAGAGAGCAGCCGTTTATGATAGGAATACCCGCAAATGAAGTATATCCTGACAATAGTGACAGTGATGAGCTTATAATGATTCAGGGAATTATTGATGCCTTTTTTTATGAGGGCGAGGATATAATACTTGTTGATTACAAGACGGATTTTGTCATGAAAGGACAGGAAGAAAAACTGGTAGAAAGGTATAAAACGCAGCTTGATTACTATGCGAGAGCGATAGAGAGTGTGACCGGTAAAAAGGTGAACGAAAAGATTATTTATTCATTTTCGCTTGGGAAGACGATAGAGGTGGAGTAGGTGGGATACTCCACCTCTATTAAATCGGTGGTATTGTTCATATTTATATATTTACGCATGAAGCAAACTTTCCGAAGTATAATGAGGATGAAAAATTATTACAGGGGCTTGTAGATGAATTTAAGGAAATATGTGTTAAAATGGAAGAACTGACACATCAGGGTAAAATGACTGAACTTGAAAACAGGATAATAGTAGAGCTGTCAAAAAAAGTAGTTGATAATATAGCAAGGAAGTATGAGAGAATAAGGAAAGGAGTTGAAGGAATTATGGGAGGAAAAGTAATAGAGACAGAAGCGAAGAAGATGTATAATCGTGGCATTAGTGAGGGAATATTACTTGGCGAAGAAAATGGAAGAAGCGAAGGAATTATTGGAGCAATCGGAATATTAAAAGATTTGAATATGTCTGAAAGTGAAATAAAAAAACAGATTATAAAAAAGTTTAGTTTAAGTGAGGATGCGGCAGCAAAGTATTTAAAGGAATGTTCAAAGTAAAATCCAATTAAAATACCCCCCGTGTAATGTAAAGTATATTTTTTTACATTACACGGGGGGTATTTTGGTAAAGAAATGTTTTAATAATTACCTTTTCACAGTTAGTTATAACTCTTTTTCAAGTGTTTCTATATCCTTTATCCACATATTGACTGATGCATCACTAGGCATACGCCAGTCACCTCGCGGAGAGAGTGCAACACTTCCGACTTTTGGTCCGTCAGGCAGGCATGAGCGTTTGAACTGCTGTGCAAAGAAACGCCAATAGAATGTTCTGAGCCATTTATAGATGGTTTCTTTGTCGTAGTCACCGTCAAATGTGTATTTTGCAAGGCGGTATATCTTTGACGGAGTGTAGCCAAATCGCATAATATAATATAAGAAGAAATCGTGCAATTCATATGGACCGACAAGGTCTTCTGTTTTCTGTGCGATTTTTCCGTCTTTGTCAGGCGGAAGAAGTTCAGGGCTTACAGGAGTGTCGAGTACATCCATAAGTACATCGTGAAGCTGTTTGTCAGGTGTTGTCTCGGCATAATACAAGACAAGGTATCTTACAAGTGTTTTTGGTACGGAGCAGTTGACACCGTACATTGACATATGGTCACCGTTGTAGGTTGCCCATCCGAGTGCAAGCTCTGACATATCACCTGTTCCTATTACCATTCCGTTTAGCTCATTGGCAAGGTTCATAAGGATAAGGGTACGCTGTCTTGCCTGAGAGTTTTCGTAAGTTACATCATGGATTGAACTGTCATGCCCTATATCCCTGAAATGAAGATTAACTGCTTCATGAATAGGTACTTCTTTTAGTGTTGCACCGATTTTTTCGGTAAGGATGCACGCATTCTGGTAAGTTCGGTCGGTTGTTCCAAAACATGGCATTGTTACTGCACAGATGCCGCTTCTGTCAAGGCCGAGCATATCAAAGGCTTTTGCTGTAACTAAGAGTGCAAGTGTTGAGTCAAGTCCGCCTGAAATACCGATTACGGCTGATTTACAATGTGTGTGTTCAAGTCGCTTTTTTAATCCTTTTGCCTGAATATTAAGTATTTCGTCGCATCGGCGGTCACGGTCATTTTTATCATTAGGTACAAATGGTGTTTTCTCAAAGTGACGGGTGAGAGTTGTGTCGCAAATGTTTTTAAATTCAAATTCAGCTACCTCATATCCGTTTGTTTCAGGATCATTGATGGTAAAAGTGGACATTCTCCTGCGTTCGCTAACAAGTCTGCCAAGATCAATCTCGCTTATTGTCATACCGTTTTCAAAGCGTTTTGTTTCAGAGAGAATACTTCCGTTTTCGGCTATAAGATTGTGTCCTGCAAAGACGAGGTCTGTTGAGGATTCGCCCTCACCGGCATCTGCATAGATGTAGCCGCTAATAAGTCGTGCTGACTGGTTTTTTACGAGTTCACGCCTGTAAAGGTCTTTGCCTGTTGTTTCATCGCTTGCTGAAAGATTTGCGATAACGGTCGCTGATGCCATGGCATGATAACATGATGGCGGAACCGGCATCCATAAATCCTCGCATATATCTATGCCTATGACAAGTTCCGGGAGATTTTTTGCTTTGAACAGCAGATTTGCACCAAATGAGACAAATGAGCCGGAATCTTCTAATTCATAACCAAGTTCAGGTATATCTATATAAGAAACTTCTTTAGGTCCGACTGCAAAATGCCTTGCTTCGTAAAATTCTGAATAATTCGGAATATGTTGTTTTGGAACGAGTCCGAGCAGTGTGCCGTTAAATACTACAGCGGCGACATTGTAAAGTTTAAAATTATTAAGAAATGGCAGTCCGACTATTGTTACCATATCAAGATTTTCAGATGCCTTGATTATCTTTTTCAGACCGTCAAGCGAGCCTTTGAGAAGAATATCCTGTAAGAAAAGGTCATTACAGGTATAACCTGATATTACAAGCTCAGGGAAAACGGCAAGTTTTACATCAAGTTTATGAGCTTCAATCATTGCTTTTATAATGTTTTCTGTATTAAAATCCGTATCACCGACTCTTATGTCAGGGGTGATGGCGGCAGCTTTTAAAAATTTATCTTTCATTGTTACCTCCGTTATTTTAAATTACATTAAGTTCTTTTAAAATGGAATCATGGTGGTGCAAAGGTGCTTTGCACAAACCATATGCAATATAGTGTATTGCAAATAAATTCGCAACCACACATAAAAAAGTATAACACATTATGGAAAATTGGGGGGGATAAAATGTTATCGTAATTTAGATAAAAAAATAAGAATCGCCTGGAGTGACGATTCTTAAGGAGAAGGTATGAAAAAAATTTAAGCACTATCAAATGATTTCGTTTCATTTGATGATGTTATAATAACAAGGGAATGTGAACTTGCAATGTTATTTTTGTTAATTAAATGTGAACAAAAATTTAAAAAATATCATTTTTTGTAGAAACAGGGTGTTTTTTTGAAAAACTAAAAAATTAACGGATAAAGATTAAGGATAAATAAGTAAAAAGCAAATAAAAAAATCAGGAAACACATAAGTATTTGTCCTGATTTCTTTTGGGCGTTAAAAAATATTAAATTAAAATATATAAGAAAATCAAGGAAAGTTTCCTTCGATTGTCTCAACATCAACAGTTGTGATGATACTATTAAAAGGAATTAAGGTCAAGGGGGAAAAGTTAAGTTGAAATAAATTAACATAATTAACGGGAAATGTGCTATTATAATAAGTAGAAAAATAAAAAACTTAATTTTATTAAGCAAAAAATATTAGGATTTAAGGGTTAATACGATATAGGATTGGAGAAAAAATGAAAAACGATGAATTAGACAACATAGATAAAATGATAATAACAATGCTTCAGGAAAATGCAAGAATGTCTTTGAAAGAGATTGCACAGAAAGTATATCTTTCCTCTCCGGCTGTTTCGGCACGAATAGATACACTTGTTCAGAACGGATATATAGAGGGGTTTCATGCAAGAATCAATCCAATTAAGTTAGGGTATCATATAAAAGCATTTATTAATCTTGAGGTGTCACCAATCGACAAAAAAGATTTTTATCCATATATAAACAGTTGCAAAAATGTTGTAGAATGTAATTGTGTAACAGGTGATTATTCAATGCTGCTTGAAGTATTATTTCCAAGCACGGATGAATTAGATCAGTTTATAGGAGAATTACAAAAGTATGGCAGGACAAAAACACTTATTGTGTTTTCAACTTGTGTGGAGTACAGAGGACTTCAGATGTGATAATGGAGGATAAGGTTTGGATTTTACAGGAGCGTTTGACAATATGCCTGACTGCATGGTGGTTGTCAAACGGAATTTAGACAGAGAAGATGGCTTTGAAGAAGTATATTTAAATAAGGCATTTAAGAACAAAAAGAGTTTAACAGACAGTTTTGAATCAAATGTTCTTTTGAAAATTTTTCGAGACAGATATGATGAAATTAAGATGGTAATATCGGATATTTTTGCGGGGATAAAAAAGGCAGAGATAATTTCTTTGTATAATGAAGAACTTGGAGGAAATTTTTATGCACAATTTTATATCGCAGGAGAACCCGAATATTGCATATGTATTTTCAGGGAAGAATTTGGAAGCATGGAGAATAAATCATTAAAGTGTGCTTATGATATTTCTAAAGTGGCAAATGAAGCGAAAAGTGCCTTTTTGAAGCATATGGGACAATATATGAAAACTCCGGTAAATTATATTATCGGGATAACTGATATGTTGTGGACATCTAAAAAATATTATCATGACAATGATAAATATATAAGTAAGATAAGAAATGCCTCAGATGTATTGCTGGAAAATATAAATAGGATGTTGGATGTAAGCAGGATAGCAGTCGGAGACACAAGACTTTTATATGAAAAAATTTCTATTAGCGAACTCATTGAAGAAATAATTGGTGAAATAGAAGAAGATATAATCGAAAAAGGGCATGAACTTATTGTAAATATGGATGACATATCACAGGATAATGTATATACAGACAAAATGAGATTAAAGCAGGCAATTAAAAATATTGTGCTTAATGCAGTTAAATATACATATAAAAACGGGATTATAAAAGTTACGGTAATAGAGGGAAAACAAAAATTTGGAAATTTATCAATATATGAAATAATAGTGGAGGACAATGGTCCGGGAATTGAAAAACAATATATTGATAATGCATTAAAAAGTATCATATTTGAACATGACAATAAACAGAATGGACATGGAATCGGGCTTGGTCTTTGGATAACAAAAAATTCCATAAGAGTTTTGAATGGAGATTTAAAGGTTGATAGTAAACTTGAAAATGGAACAAAGTGTACGATAAGTGTTCCGTTGTCAACAGAAAAGGATTATTGTGAGGATAATAATTATCTTTCAGAAAACCAGGCATTGAAATTTATCAGACAAAAAAATAAAAACCAGACAAAAACTGATATGTCTGGGATTTGATGTAGAATGTGCTTCAACGGGAAAAGAAGCACTTATGATATACAGGGAAAAAGGAGAGGGGTATTATTGTGCCATAATAACTGATGCACAGCTTCCGGAAATAAGTGGTTATGAACTTGCACTAGAAATACGAAAAGAAGAAAAAGGGATATATCTGCCTATAATAGCCCTGTCAAAAACCCATTATATAGAAGATTCCGTATTTTCGGAGGAAATGGGAATAACAATGCATATCAGTAAGGATGCAGATATATCCGTTTTGAAGGCAACATTTGAAAAGCTAAATATTTAGCAATGTTCCTTTTGGCAGCATTTTTCGCAAAGACCGTGAAAAATAACTGTATGTCCTTCTATTTTGCCGGGAAAGTTTGCATTTGCAATAATGTCGATATGCTCAATGGAGTCCATTTTAATATCTAACAGGCACTTGCAGGCTCTACAGAAAAAATGATTGTGCGGAATGGGATTGCCATCAAAGTGAACAAATCCATCTCCGCAATCTATCTGTATAGCTTCGCCATGTTCTACAAGAAAATTCAGATTTCTGTAAACTGTGCCAAGACTGATATTAGGAAATGTTTTTTGGATATTTAAATAAACTGTATCAGCGGTCGGATGACAGGTAACAGACTTAAGATAGTCCTTTATTGCTTCGCGCTGTTTGCTGTAGCGAATCGTTGACATAAAAATCACTCCTATATAATGGTAAAAAACAAAAGGTTTTAAGTGTATAAACAATAATAATTACTAATATAGTATATTATACCAATAAGGCAGGTATATGTCAAAAAATAATAGTACAAAAAATTTAATAATAAGGTATAATATAAGTTATATTTATCAATAAAGGAATATTGTTATAAAAGGAGAAAATAGGATGGCACAAATGCGTATTCGCTTGAATCGATTGAAAAGCGGAATGATAATAAAGGATAATATTTATTCTAGAACAGGGACATTTTTAATAGGAGCGGGGACTGTAGCTACACCTGATATTATTTCTTTGCTTACAAAACATCTTATAGAGTATGTTAATGTTGAGTATGATTTATTGGCACACGGGCAATCACAAACAAGTACGATAACTCCTGAACAGAAGAAAATATTTAAAGAAAAATTTTGTATAGCAGAGGAAACAGTATCGAAAAATCTTAAGAAAATGGTGTCAAATGATAAGGATATAGATGTAAATGAATTGCTGGAGTCATTAAATGAAGTTGTAACAAAAGCTGACAATACAGTGAATTTATGCGTTTTATTATCGAAGATGAAAGAAAATGCCTCCGGTCTTTATACACATTCTGTTAATGTTGCATTGTGGGGGCAGATACTTGCAGGATGGATGGGATACAGAGAGGATATGATAGAAAAAGTTGCGATTACGGGTATTTTGCATGATATAGGGATTCTTAAATTTACACAAAATGAGTTAGATGATTTTTCCTTTCACAAGGAACTTGAAATGGGAGCTTTTTCAAAACATTCAATGTATGGATATGAACTTGTTAAAAATAAGGATCTCGACCAGAGTATAAAGCAGGCTGTTTTGACACATCATGAACACGCAGATGGTTCCGGATTTCCACTCGGTGTTGACAATAAAAGCTTAAATCCGATACAGAGAGTTATTGAGATAGCAGATGTTTATGATACGCTGCTTATGAGAGAGCCGGGATTTAAGAGAATGTCACCTTTTGAAGTATTGATACAATTAAATGAAGTGGAAGGTAATAAATATGATCCGTCAGCACTTCTTATATTTACATCAAGGCTTGCACAGACTTTCATACAGTGCAGAGTGCGGCTGAATAACGGTCAGGAAGGAAAAATAGTATTGTTTAATAAGTACAGTATATTAAGACCACTTATTCAGGTTGGTTCGGGATTTGTTGATCTGGCATTGAGAAAAGACTTAAATATAGTGGAGCTGCTTGATTAAGCCGGAGTGACATCAAATATGTGTAGCAGTCAAAAAGGCAGTGATATACAGGAAGTATGAAAAATTATAGTCAATATAGTTGATAGCAAAAAAGGAGGAAAACACTTTTGTGATTTCCTCCTTTAAAAATCTTTATACGATGTTTACGCAGAAATTATTAACCGAAATATCTTTCAAGTAAGCCTTTGAAAGCTTTTCCATGTCTAGCCTCATCTCTAGCCATCTCATGAACTGTATCATGGATTGCGTCAAGTCCGAGTTCTTTAGCTTTTTTAGCAAGAGCCATCTTTCCTGCTGTAGCACCGCACTCGGCATCTACACGCATCTCAAGGTTTTTCTTTGTGCTGTCTGTGATAACTTCGCCGAGAAGTTCTGCAAACTTAGCAGCATGCTCTGCTTCTTCGTAGGCTGCTTTCTCCCAGTAAAGTCCGATTTCAGGATAACCCTCACGATGAGCAACTCTTGCCATAGCAAGATACATACCTACTTCTGAACACTCACCATTGAAGT